>OBXO01000018.1_pt1 | contig 235462 bp, 223 predicted proteins | sample 1501431 | NCBI WGS metagenome assembly OBXO01 (sample SAMEA2580163, study PRJEB22360) | human gut metagenome | biome: human gut; feature: human-associated habitat; material: faeces | place: Denmark | collected 2008/2010
TTTTCAGACATATTTGTATGAAAAAGATACTTTTTTATGCAATTTCGGTAAAAAAAAGAAGCTTTTCAACTTCTTAATGTTAATTTATAAATGTATACGTTTTGAGACTGGAGGGATAGAATACAAGAATTTCTAGTTTTTAAATGTTTGGAAGATGGAAAAAGGAGGAATACATACTGTATGAAAAAATTATTAACAATTGTTGCATCTATGGCACTCGCTGTCGGATGTATGTTACCGCAACCGCTACATGCTGAAGAATCAACAGAAGCTACAGTTAAAACAAAAGAACAATTACAGGAAGCAATCAAAAACGTCAATATTTCTACTATTAGATTAGGAGAAAATATCAGTGCAGATGTCGTGATACCAGAAAATAGATCAATAACTTTGGATTTAGGTGGTAAGACGCTGACTAATGAAACAAGCCACACAATTTACAACAAGGGAGTTTTGACTATTGATGGAACTGCTGGTACAGTTGACAATGTAACTCATGCTAAGGCAGCACTGGACAATGATGGTGTAGCAATTTTGAATAGCGGCAATTTTATTAGAAGTAAAGAAAATGGTATCAATAGTACCACTTCTGGTGGAAACTCATTTTATACAATACGAAATCATGGTGATATGACAATCAATTCATCAGTTTCTGTTTCACAAAATGGTCGTTATTCAAGTATGATTGAAAATGGATGGCAAAATGGTAAAGAAAACAAAACAGGAACTGCTTCACTGATGGAAATAAACGGGGGAACATTTTCAGGTGGATTAAATACGATTAAAAATGATGACTATGGTGAACTTACGATAAATGGTGGCTCTTTTTCAAATACAGTACAAGCAGCTTTACTGAATTGGAATATTGCTACTATCAATGGTGGTGAATTCACATCAGATGGTAATGCTATATTAAATGGCAAATTGAATGATGTAATGGATAAAGGACAGTTAGTTATACATGATGGAATCTTTAAAAGTGAAAATTCTTCAATAGCTCCTATGAATGGAAGTTTTGAGAAATTTGGAAGTGTATCGATTACAGGCGGATTATTTTCTTCTGATCCATCTTTGAATAAAGGTCATGTTGCTGAAGGATACAAAGTTTTTCTTGGTCAAAAAGGTTATGCTGTTATTCCTTTAGCAACAAACATTGAATTATCAAAGAAAAACATAACCTTAGAGGTTGGGTCGAGTGAAGTCCTTGTTGCTACTTTATCACCAGATGAATCTAAAACAGAAACTGTAGAATGGTCTTCTAGTGATGAGAAGATTGCCTCTGTTAAAGATGGAAAGGTTACAGCGAATGCTCCAGGAAAAGTCACCATTATTGCAACAACTGAAGGTGGATTGACAGCAAATTGTGAAGTAACTGTTACCAAGCCTGTAGCAGTAGAAACTCCTTCCATTGATACATCCAAACCTACTGATGAAATCAAGGTCGGTGTAAATGATGAGAAAGCAGAACAGTTATTGAAAGATGTAACTGATCAGATTATTGCAGGCTCCAGTGAGTTCACAGATGCAGATACAGCCAATGCTGTTATTGAAGCTGCAAAAGCAGGCAAGACAGTAACGGTTGTTGCAGATGTGCAGAAGGCTGATTCCAGTAATGCTCAGGTACAGGCTGATGCTAAAAAAATTCAAAAGGAACTGGAAGCATTGACCGCTGAAAGTAATAATACAGCAACAGTAGCAATGTATCTTGATCTGAGTGTCTTAATTAAAGCAGATGATATTGAATTAGGAAATATTACAAATCTGAGTACCCCTATGAAATTTACTGTTGTGGTTCCTGAGAATCTATTAGCAGAAGGAAGAGAATTCTATATACTTCGTGTTCATAATGGAGCTGTTAATAAAATAGTACCAGAGCGTAATAAGAATATTTTAACCTTTAGAACAGATCGTTTCTCTACTTATGCTGTCGTATATGAGGATAAAAAAGTTGAAGATAATGGAACTACCCCGGAACCAAAACCGGAGCCAACACCAGAACCGACACCAACACCAGCACCAGAAAAGACGATTTATAATGTTGTCTTTGTCGATATGAATGGCGCAGTGCTGAGAACTGAAAAGGTTGAAGCTAACAAAGCGGCAACAGCACCAAAAGCACCGGAAGTTGAAGGCTATCGTTTTGTGAAATGGGATACTGATTTTACGAAGGTAACCAAGGATTTACTTGTAAAACCTGTTTATGAAAAAGTAGCAGCTACAGAAAAACCGTCAACACCTGAAAAACCATCCAGTGATAAGAAATCACCGAATACCGGAGATACAACAAATGCAGGTCTCTTTACGGCATTTGCACTGCTTGGATTCGTTTCGATGGGAATTGTTGCTATTCAGCGTAAAAGAAAACAATTGATGAAATAATATCGTCATAAATAAAAACCGGATTACCGGTTTTTATTTTGTCTCATTCTGTTCCTTTAGATATATGTCAACTTCATGAGAAGTTAAACGTCTTATTTCAGCGTTTGGATATCGTTTAAATCTCTCTCTTTGATATAGAGGTTTCTCATTGAGACATACCTTATGGTTGTTAGTATAAGCGGCTGCAATGGAGGGGCTATTAAAAATCTTATAGGAATATCGTCCTCTTTCATTTTTGATTTCATAGATTCCGCAATTTGTTTCTGCACAAATATCAGCACTACGCAGATACAGCTTGGCGGTTTCCAGTGTTTTGAAAGGGAAATTCCATCTTTGCAGACCACTTTTCTCCGTCCTATTCACGCAGATGCACCTGCCACAGGTTCCACATATGTATTGCAGATGATTTTCCAGACAATCTCTGGGATTCAATATAGGTGTTGAGCGGTTATTGATGCTGTAGCATTCTTCACATTCCTTCATGACAGTTCTCCTTTTTAAATCACAAAGCTGATTGCCGTTAATGTTTCCAATTAGGCATCCTGCTGCTGTATATGACAAGTATACACTATGACACACTGTCAGAGTCAAGGATTGTAATCACATATATAATTAGAAATAGAAAAGATAGTGATAGCAATTCCTAGAAAGACAGGGAATGCCCAACAGAATAGAATGTTTCGTCCATATGAAAAACTTTATTAAACAGAAAAAGGGTTTTATCGCCCTGTGATTTGCATTATGCAACAGCCTTCGTATTTATTTCATAAACAAGCAAAAGCCCTGCATAGGTACATTCGTTGCAATCATTTCCAATATTATTATGAATTTGGGGAAACAAGCAGATGAAAAACTGTTTTATAAGTGTAAGCTTATAGAACAGTTTCTCGGCGTATTTATGTATGATTATTGGCTAATCATAACCTGATCCTTTAGCTCCTGCAATGTATTACATGTCAGTATCAAGCTGGATACATTCTCTATCTGTTCATCGTTCAAAGAAAATAGCCAGACTGAGCAATCCTCATGGTATTTACTATCCAGCTGCTGGAGCAGCAGTGATATCTTTCCTTCTATTCTACCTTTGTGTATACCAACTTTCTCTCCTTCGATTTTACCTTCTTCTTTCCCTTTGATGATTCCTTCTTTCATCCCCTCTTCATAGCTGTCTTCCAAGCCATAGCGGTAACGTGCCTCTCCCATCTGAATCGCCATTGCGGTTGACCACAGCTCATCATCCTTCTGCATTTCCTCGTACTTATCCATGAATACCTTCACCAGCCTTTCCTTTGACTTCAGTATATCATTTTTTTCATTATTTTCAAACAGGTATATCAGCTGTTCAAAGTCATTCAGCCTCTGCATTTCCTTCTCCTTTACGATGTCATTGATTGCCGGCATATGAATATAGGTACGAAGGATGAGCGGATAGTAGCTTTCATTCTCTCCCTGCTCATTGCGCATCTGATACTGATTGATCAGATTTCTGTTGTTCCATGCATATTCGTCAATGAAAATAATCTGATATACCGGCTTTAAATCCCTGTACTTCTTACCACTGTTGAGCTGATTGTTCAATGCTCTGGCACCGTAAAATTCAAAGCGCATCATTTCTGCTAATCCCTTGTAGGTCGTCTGCATCTCGATATTGAAATGGCGATTTTGTTCATCCTTCACATGAACATCCAGAATGATGCGCTTCTTTCCAATGATGCCCGGATCCAGATTGGGATTGAGCACGGTGCTTTCCTTTACCCGGATTCCGGTAACACGCTCAATGATGGTGTTGCGGGCGTACACAGAGCCTTCATCCTCACGGGAAAGGGTGTACTTAAAAAATAGATCGTTACTGTAGTTGAGTTGATTTGTTGCATCTGACATTCATATGTCCTCCATTCTGTAAGGGTTCCTTACACCCTTCTATACGTATGGAATCTGTCAAATTTCTAAAAAATCCACAAATTATTGATATTTCATTGATTCTAAATTATAAGATACATGAGCATGCAAACCACTATACAATCTTCTATAGGACCTTTCCGTATAAATTATCAGCATATTTGTAGGAGACGGCTGTTTTATCCCGTAAATAACTGCAATCAAAAGATTTTAAAGTATTTTCATGCAGAATCATGTTGCTATTTTTATTTCCGTTATTACACGCTGTGGCGCTCGCACATGGTTTACCTGTGTGAATGGTATATTTCATAAGCTCTTTCCCATAAAATCTTTTTCGTAGGAACCGCTTTATGCTACAATAAGGGCAGAGGTGAGCAAACATGAAGGAAATAAAAATTACAGATATCAAAGGCTTTCAGGTTGGACAGTCAGAGAATCAGGAGGCGGGGACAGGTTGTACCGTTATCCTATGCAGAGATGGCGCAGTTGCGGGAGTCGATGTCAGAGGCGGTGGACCGGCTACCAGGGAAACCGATCTTCTGCATCCGATCAATATGGTACAGAAAATTCATGCTGTAATGCTGAGCGGAGGCAGTGCCTACGGCCTTGATGCTGCCAGTGGTGCCATGCAGTATCTGGAAGAACACGGTGCAGGCTTTGACATGCAGGTAGCCAAGGTTCCTATTGTCTGTGGTGCGAGCTTGTTCGATTTGTCCGTTGGCGATGCACATGTCCGGCCGGATAAGGAAATGGGCTATACGGCATGCGTGGACGCAGAAAATGATACGGTATTAGAAGGAAATCACGGGGCGGGGACAGGAGCGAGCGTTGGAAAGCTGCTGGGCTTTGAGCATGCTATGAAAAGTGGTATCGGAACCTGCGGTATACAGGTTGGTGACCTGCAGGTTGCTGCTATCGTAGCTGTAAATGCCTGTGGAAATGTAGTGGATTATGAAACAAATGAGCTGCTGGCGGGTGTTTATGATTCCCATAGCGGATCAGTTTTAAAGGTACAGGATGTTCTGTTTCAACAAATGGATGCTCTGCGAAAGCTGCCGGAAGGCAATACGACAATCGGCTGTATTGTGACAAATGCAAAGCTTGATAAGGCGCAGTGTACCAAGATTGCAGGAATTGCACATAATGGCTATGCGAGAGCGATTCATCCGGTACATACCATGAGTGATGGAGATTCTATATTTGTACTCAGCAGTGGTGAGGTTGAGGTTATGGCTGATGCTGTCGGTATGCTTGCGACAGAAATGATGGCAAAGGCGATCAAACGCGCGGTTTTACACGCAGAATCAGCTTATGGGCTACCGGCCCATAGTGATGTAATATGCAAATAACCTTCTATCACTGGGGATATCAGTGTCCTATCATTGCAGAAATGCTGGAGCTGTTTCAAGAAGCTGCCATGGATGATGTAACCTGCATTGATATCACAGATCAGGAAAAGCTTGCATTTGAAAAACAGCTGTATTATCCCTTTCTAACTATTTTCAATCAGCAGCTGCACTGGTATGGTCCTGTTACAGCTGCGGTATTAAAGGGAGTGCGGGATGGAGCCATTACAAGGGAGAAACCGTATGTTATTGAGCAGTCCTACGAGGAAAAAAGAGGTGAATTGCTTCCACTTACCAGTGAAACCCTGGCATTGACCGCAAAGGGATGCACACTGTGTGCGGATTGCGCACAGATGAAGAAAAAATCGGATTTTCTCAGCTCCTGCGGACTCACCACATTTGGTTTTATCCATCAGCTGGAGGGACAAATCGTAGGTGGTGTTGAATGGATGCCATCCTTACAGGTTCCATATCCGATTCCCAAGGATGCGCACACGGCTTTTCTAACATGTGTATATCATTCCAGTGAAGAGGCAGACTATAAGGCCTGGCCCTTGCAGTGTATGGAGAAAGAGCTGTTTAAAACCTACCGGAGAATACTGGTGATATGTGATGAGAAAAGTACGTTTCCCAACGGGACGAAAGATTGGTTTGAACGACAAGGGTATTGTGATCTTGGCTTGATACAGGTATTGGATGGCTATGCCAGACTGCACTTACTGGAAAAGAAGCGAAGCGAATAATATGGGATGAAGGCAGTATACGCTATTTATAATGGATACTGTCTTTTTTATGGATAACCGTTTTGTGATATACATTTAAACTTTTATAGAAAATCATTGTCATTCATATCGAGGGGAAGTATACTATATATATCTAATATATACAGCATTGTATACATTTATAAATTAACTGTATGAAGTTTAAAAGCTTCTTTTTTTTACCGAAATTGCATAAAAAAGTATCTTTTTCATACAAATATGTCTGAAAAATCCGTATTTCTAAACGTATAGGAATAGAAACAGCTATGCATGAGCAGGGTTTTTACAGATGAACAAGAGGTGTATCAACGTGAAATATGCAATTCGGATTTCTCTAATGTGTGTATGCTTTTCGTGTGTAACGGCAAATGCAAGTACGTTATCTGCAAAGCGGCATACTCCGGATGTAGCTGTCCTTGCATGCCGCACAGCTCTATTTATGCTGGGAGCGGTATCCTGTGGGATTCTGGTATCTGAGCAATTAAGAAAGTACAGGGGTAAATAATACAGAGAAGCGGAAGGGCTCGCTTTTAAGTGTTTATGAAAAAGGAAATCCAGCTTCTTTCGCCTGTGTAGTAAGGCTGTGGATTTCCTATTTTAAATGCTTACCATCATTGATTGTTAAGCTGCTGTTGAAGCTGAAGAAAAAGAATGCTGTCATACCACGATCCGTAAAAGGACTGGTTTTTCCTATAGACTGGACTTCTTTTGACCTTCTTTTCCTCCTCAAATTCTGTGACAGCTTAAAGACAGGAAATGCTTCCAAGGTTTTATCTGCAACTTGCGCAATCCTGCAAATACTGCCTATTTGCGTGCTTATAGAGTTTTGGCGGTATACATCCGGATAGAATCGCCGCTGTCCTCCCTGATCAAGGATAGATATTCCCATCCGCAGACTTCATAAAATACGGTGTGGTCAGTGATGAGATAAAGCCGTGAAAGCCCTTCGCTGCCTGCCTCCCTGCGAATGTGATCTAGCAGCGTCCTTGCATATCCGTTGCCCCGCCACGCATTCTCCACATACAGGGCACATACATTTGGCGTTAATTCTTTACGCTCATGAAAATCATTGGCAATCAGTCCTGCACCGGCGATGATTGTTCCTGATGAATCCAGAATTACATACCATTGCGGAATGAAGGCAGTACCTGTACTACACTCCTGCATGCTATCCTCATAAGCCTGACAGGGAATCTGCCATTTGCTGTGAAACCATTGTGCTGCCACCTTAAGAAGCTGCGGCTGTTCACGCAGGGAGAGCACCGTAAAAGCTTTCCTTTCCATAATCCTGCCTCCTTTTTGTGGACTTATTATAGCACACGGAAAATACAGAAGCCATGTAATCGGTATCATGTGAAAAGATACACAAAGTTATTGGCAGAGAATGGGAATTGTATTATAATAAATGCGTCGTCCGTGTATAGAAGATATTCTGACAGGATCTGTTTGGACCTGTAAAGAATGGGACAATACGGAAGGACATCTTTCGATAGACATCGCATCTGTAAGAGAGCGAGAGTAGGAGGACACATATGAAATCGAAAAAAACGCAGTACATGTCCATCATGGCCATGTTTTTGGCTATCCAGATCATACTGGTAGTCACACCCCTGGGTTATCTGCCAATCGGACCGATCAGCGCGACAACCATGCATATACCCGTCATCATTGCCGGGATAGCACTCGGTAAAAAGGCAGGTGCACAGCTGGGCTTTGTATTCGGACTGACCAGTGTGCTTAATGCGACATTCCGTCCGACACTGACATCATTCTGCTTTTCCCCCTTTGTAACGATTGGCGGAATCGGCGGAAACTGGATGAGTCTGCTTATCGCCTTTGTGCCAAGGATTCTGCTGGGATATCTTGCCGGTCTTATTTATGAAAAGCTGTGCAGGAAGGGGATTAACGAAAATGTTGGAATCATCGCCGGAGCATTAACCGGGGCAATTACCAATACCGTTCTGGTGCTTGGTGGTATTTACCTGTTTTTTGGGAGTGCTTATGCGGATGCCATCAAGGTTGCTTACGATACCTTGATCGCAGTTCTGCTTGGCGTTGTGGCAACCAATGGAATTGCCGAGGCGATTTTAGGAGCGGTTGCGACCCTGCTGGTATGTAAGGCAATCAGGCCGATCACCAGAAAATTTAATTAAATACGATTACAAATCAAATTCTCTAATGTAAACAGGGGATTTGATTTTTTTATGCGTTTACATATAAATTCATCGATATACGATCCTCTGTAACAGTTTCATACTTGCTGAAAAGGATACCGGTTTTCATATTCGCTTCTTATCTTTTGTGCATGATGTTTGCAATTATGGAAATACTTTTGTATGATAGGTATACAATGTGACTTTAAAAAATAAAGTAAATACTGGAGGTATTCACTATGAATGAAATAAAAGGCTTTGTGGGAACCTATGCGCCCGCAAAAGGAATTTATTCCTTCCTGTATGATGTACAGAAGGATGCATTTGTAAAGACGGATTTGTTTTATCCTGTCAAGGATGCAAAGTATCTGTCATATTATAAAAACAGACTGGCGTTTCCCACACAGCTTGCGGATGCCAGACTCTGTGTTCTTGCGAATGGCAGAGAGCTGCTTGCAGGACTGGAAAACAGTACCGCCTGTTATGTGGTTCAGGATGAGGATTGTGTTTACACGGTAAATTATCATGACGGTACCCTGATACGTTATCGTTTCAGCGAGGAAGGGCTGCATGAGGAAAGCATTGTGCATATTCAGCATGAGGCAGGTGCTCATCAGGCAATACTGACCGGTGCAACCATACTGGTTCCCTGCCGTCTTCTGGATCGTGTATATGTATATGAGCGCACGAGCATGGAGCTGATACGCGCTATTTCCTTTCCGAAGGGAACCGGCATCCGACATGGTGTATTGGACGATCATGGAAGATTCCTGTATATGATCAGCGAGGACAGCTGTGAAGTATTTGAAATGAATATGGAGCAGGGTGGTGTTATCACCAGAAAGCTTTCTCTGCTGAAAGAAGGGGAACAGGGCGGAGGTGCCGCAATCCGCATCAGCAGCAGTGGTGAAACGCTGTATGTCTCCGTGCGCGGAATCAATCAGCTATATGTCATTGATATTGCCCAATGGCGCATTTTGCAGCGCATTTCCAGTGGCGGCGATCATCCGCGTGACATCAATCTGTCCCCACAGGGGGATTATCTGTTTGCGGCGAACCGCAGCAGCGGCAATCTGGTTGCCTTTAAAATTGATCACATAAGCGGAATGCTGGAGGAAAAGGCACATACGGATACGATACCGGAGGGTGTCAGCATCGTATTTTACGAATAGGAGGAAACACGTATGAGAACGAACAATATTGGTATGGTAGGTCTGGCTGTCATGGGCAGAAGCCTTGCATTGAACATGGCAGATCACGGATATAAGGTAGGCGGCTATAACCGCAGCTATGCGGTGACAGAGCATATGCTGGAAGCTTGGCCGCATGAGAATTTCACTGGGTATTCCACGCTGGAGGAGCTGGTTGCATCGCTGGAAAAGCCGCGTAAGGTCATGCTGATGGTAAAGGCGGGTAAAGCGGTGGATGCCATCATAGAGCAGTTGATTCCATTGCTGGAGCAGGGTGACATCATACTGGATGGCGGTAATTCCTTCTTCGAGGATACCATTCGAAGAGAGGCGTATCTGAAAGGAAAGGGACTGCATTATTTCGGTGTGGGTATCTCCGGAGGTGAGGATGGTGCGCGCTTTGGACCGAGCATCATGCCCGGAGGAAACAAAGCAGCCTATGAGGAAATCCGTCCGATTCTGGAGGCTGTCGCAGCACGGGCAGAGGATGGCACACCCTGCTGCACCTACATTGGAGAAAACGGTGCCGGACATTATGTGAAAATGGTGCATAACGGTATTGAGTATGCGGATATGCAGCTGATTGCAGAGGCGTATCTGCTGTTGAAGCATGTCGGACATTTCGATAATGCGCAGCTGGCAGAAATATTCAGTGAATATCAAAAGGGAGAGCTGAACAGCTTTCTGATTCACATCACATCCGATATTTTCCGTGAACAGGACGATAAAAGTGGCAAGGAGCTGGTAGACTGTATCCGGGATGCTGCACAGCAGAAGGGGACCGGGCGCTGGACAAGCATCGAAGCCCTGAAGCAGGGGGTGGATGTTTCCATGATTGCAGCTGCCGGAAATACCCGTGTAATGTCGAATAATGAAAACAGGAAAGCAGCTGAGAAGCAGTATCCGCATGTTGAAATTGCAGAGATCTCCAATCCGGATGCCTTTAAAGAGGAGGTTCGTCAGGGCTTATATGCGGCAAAAATCATTGCCTATGCACAGGGCTTTGATCTGCTGAAGCAGGCAAGTGCATCCTATGGCTGGGAGCTTCCGTTGGGAAAAATCGCGTCCATCTTCCGTGCCGGCTGCATTATACAGGCAAAATTTTTAAATGATATTACCAGAGCATATGAACAACAGGCGGATCTTTCGCATCTCTTGCTGGATAGCTTCTTTCAGGAACGTGTGGTATCCTATGAAAAGAATTTGCGGCAGATCGGTGCGCAGGCAATCCTGAGCGGTATTCCGGTTCCGGCGATGGCCAACGCCATCAGCTATCTGGACCTGTTTTGTGCAACGCATGTCGGAGCCAATCTGATTCAGGCACAGCGTGATTATTTCGGTGCGCATACCTTTGAGCGTGTGGATGAGGAAGGCAGCTTTCACCATGAATGGAGGCGGTGGGCATGAAGCAGCTGACCTTTACCATATTCGGGGGAACCGGCGATCTGACCTTTCGCAAGCTGCTGCCTGCACTGTATAATCTGCAGGCGCAAAGTAAGCTGGAAGAGGACTTCTCCATTGTGATCATCGGACGCAGAGACTATGATCATGCCGGTTATTGCGAAGAGGCTGCAGGATGGATCAAGCAGTATGCCCGTCTTCCCTACCGCATGGATGAATTTGAGCGCTTTGCCAGACGGATCCATTATGTGCAGATGGATTTTACAGGGCTGGAAAATTACGAAAGGCTGAATGCGTTTTACAAAGAACAGCATTTGCACAATCATGTCTTTTACTTCGCCGTTGCCCCGCGCTTCTTTGCGGTGATAGCAAAAGGTCTGGAACAGGTGGAAAAGGCCTGCACGGGAAAGGTCATCATTGAAAAGCCGTTTGGAGAAGATCTGGAATCTGCCAGAGTTCTGAATGAGGATTTGGAACGCTTCTTCACAAAAGAGCGGATGTTCCATATCGATCATTACCTGGGAAAAGAAATGGTGCGCAATATGCAGGCAATCCGTTTTATGAATCCGATTTTTCAGGATGTATGGAATGCCAAGTATATCGAGCATGTGCAGATCAGCGCCATGGAGACGGTCGGGGTGGTAAACCGCGGCGGCTATTATGATCAAAGCGGAGCATTAAAGGATATGGTGCAGAATCATCTGTTTCAGATTTTGAGCATAACAGCCATGGAACAGCCTTCCTCCTTCTTCGGTGAGGATATGCATCAGAAGCAGCTTGATGTTCTGCATGCCCTTCGTCCGGTGGAACAGCTGGATATGAAGGACAGTGTTGTGCTCGGACAGTATTTTCATTACCAGAAGGAGGATCGCGTGGCGGATGATTCCATGACGGAAACCTATGCGGCACTGCGCCTGTTTGTGGATAATGAGCGCTGGAGGGATGTGCCGTTTTACATCCGTACGGGTAAGAAGCTGAAGGAGCGTGAGATGGAGGTTGTCATCACCTTTAAAAAGACGAATCCGGATGTGGCAGCCAATGTTCTTTTGATTCGCATTCAGCCTACAGAGGGTGTGTATTTTCAGTTCAATATCAAAAAGCCGGGAGACAGTGATGAAATCGAAGTAACCAGTATGGATTTCTGTCAGAGCTGCTCCGATGCGAACCGCATCAACACACCGGAGGCCTATGAGCGTCTGCTGGCAGCGGCTGTACAGGGGGATGCTTCCTGGTTCTCGCAATGGGATCAGATTGAAAGCAGCTGGAATTATGTGGAACAGCTGCGTCAGCGCTATCGCAGGGAGCGCCTGCCGCTTGCCACCTATATGGCGGGCAGTGCCGGTCCGAAGGAAGCGGATGAGCTGCTGCAGCGCCATCACCACACCTGGTCACATGCCGATGTCTGAGCTGGAGGAGTTAAAACGGCGCAGTGCACAAAGGGCTGCAGCCTATGTGCAGGATCATATGGTGCTTGGTCTGGGGACAGGAAGTACGGTTCGCTGGCTGATTGAGGAGCTGGGCAGACATACAGACAAACAGCATCTTCAGGTCGTTTCCTCCTCTCTTGCCTCCAAGCTGCTGGCTCAGCAGGCAGGTCTTTGCGTGGTGGAACCGGATGTCATCGATCACATCGATCTCGTGATTGACGGTGTCGATCAGATCAATTCACGGAAGCAGGCAATCAAGGGCGGCGGCGGTGCGCTTGTCCGTGAAAAGATACTCGCCGAGGCGGCAGAGCAGGTAATCTGGATCATGGATGCAGGTAAGCGTGTGGAAACAATTGAGGATTATACGCTTCCGATTGAGCTTGTACCGTTTTCCCATCCCTTTGTGCGGCGGACACTGACGAAGCGGGGATATGGTGTAACACTGCGGATGCAGCAGGACAGCGCTTTTATCACAGATAACGGAAACCTTATTCTGGATGTGCGCATACCGGCATCCCGCCCGATTCAGGAGGCTCATGATGAGCTTGTGCATATCGCAGGCGTTGTGGAAACCGGCTATTTTCATATAGAGGCTATGTGTATAACAGCAGAAACAACAGGTGTTACCATCTGGTAAGCTGCTTAATAGGTGAAGGACTGTTTTATTTCGTGTAACGCGGGACGAAACAGTCCTTTTTGTTATGAAACGCAATGGGGGTGTTGACAAAAGCGGTGTACTATTTATATAATACACTTGAAGAGGTGATACGATGAACGTATTCAGCGATCTGAAGCTCAATAGTAAAACCAGCGTTTATCTTCAAATCATCCAGCATGTCAAGCGTAAAATTCTGAATAAAAGTATTATTGCTTATACGCCGCTGCCGTCACGAAGAGAACTGGCGTCCTTACTGTCCATCAACCCGAACACGGTACAGAAGTCGTATAAGCTGATGGAGGAGGAAGGAATCCTGCGGACAATCAGCAATGTGAAAAGCGTTGTATACGTTGATGAGCAAATCATGGAACGCCTGCAGCAGGAAATGATACAGGAAACCGTGGATGATTTTATCGCCAACTGCCGCGAATGCGGGCTGCCGTTTCAAAAGGTGGTAGCCATTCTGAGCACACGCTGGGACATCTGATTTTTCGTTTATAAAAAGTGTACTACTTAAGTAATACAGAAAGCGAGGGAACAAAGTATGCTGCATATTGAACATCTTACAAAGGATTACGGAAACGGTCAGGGGGTATTCGATATCTGTCTGGATTGTGAAAAGGGACAGATCATCGGTTTGGTGGGAAGCAACGGAAGCGGTAAAACAACGCTGATAAAAACGATTTTGCAGCTTCTGCCCTATCAGGAGGGAACGATACAGTGGAAGGAGCAGGCAATCAAGGATATCTTTGAGGATATCGCCTATATCACGGATACACTAAGCTTTTTACCGGATATGAGTCCGAAGGCCTATGGCGCCTTTCTGAAGGATTTCTATCCGCGTTTCAACGGCAACCGCTATGACCGCATTCTTCAGCATTTTGAAATTGACAGCCGCAAGAAGCTGAAGAAAATGTCTGCCGGTCAGAAGCTGAAGGTGGAAATCGCCGCCGGATTCTCACAGGGGGCACATCTGCTGTTGCTGGATGAGCCGTTTTCCAATCTGGATGTTTTCTCAAAGCAGGATTCCGTCAAGATGCTGCTGAGTCTGTTGAATGACGAGGAAACCGTGCTGATATCCTCCCATGATATCGATGATATCAATCAGGTCATCGACCGTGCGGTGGTATTGCGTCGGGGCAGAATTGTACAGGATGTGGTCATGGAGGAACTTCATGAGCAGGGAATCTCCTTGAAGGAATGCTTAAACGATATCGAAAAATATGATCCAAACCGCGTGAATCTGTTGTTTGAGGAAGGAAGTGAGTCACATGTTGAGCTTCCGGACGCATAGAGAGCATATTTCCAAGCTGATGTACTATCAGCTTCACCGCACAGGCAAAATCTACGCCTTGTTTGCTGTAACCTTGATTGCACTGCCGCTGATTACGATCATGCTGAAGGATATTAGCTATTTTCAGAGAGGCTATTATAATGAATTTCTTTTAAATCCGACATGTGCACTTACCTTTCCACTCCTTGTGTTTCTATGGCTGCTGTATTCTGTATTTGATTTAAAGCGGCTGCACTGGAAATACAATGTACAGGACAGAGAGCTGATTCTTCCGGTTTCACGACTGGATTTGATTATTTCAAATGTGTTGTTCACCCTGCTGAGTCTGTATGCACTGTACGTATTGCAGAGCATTGTCTATTATGCAGGCTATCAGCTATATGAAATGAAATCGCCGCAGCAGCTGTTACATAACGGATTTTTCCTATCCATGACGCGTACGCAGTATTATACCGGTATGTTTCTTCCTTTGAGCATCAGCGGGTATCTGACGCAGCTGCTGTACAGTGTTCTGATGTCCCTGTTTGTCGTATGTATCGGAAGGTTCGGCTTCCGTAAAAATAAAATTGCTCTGTTCATGATTGTGCTGTATGTGCTGTTTCCAATTGTGTTTTATTTTCTCGGTATGAACATGTCACTGGCGATTGGTGAGGAGCCGACCGGATTCACACTGCAGCTATTGAAGTTTTATGAAGTGTTCGTTTATAAGGGCTGGTACCGTCTGTATCTGTGTATACTGGGGGCAGTCATGATGGCAGGTCTGTATCGGAAAACACGAAAAAGTGCATGGTAGGCAGGTGATGGATGTGAAAAAATATATGGGGTATCTGCCACTCTGTATGCTGAGTATTATCATTGTCTTTTCTCTTCTGGTCTACAGCAAGCGTAATGATTTTGCTATCGGACTAAGCACGGTGGCAGCTCAGGAACATAAAAGCGTTGGCGATCCAAATGCTATCAGGGATTTGAAATACTCCTTTTATATCATGGACGATTATCCGTCAAGCAGGAACATACATGCACTGGAAAACATATGGCGCGTGGATGCGGTTGGGGATACATTTACAACCACCTATGACCCTGCTGGCTATATGGCACATATGAAAAAAAATGCAGAAAAGCAAATGCTGTATATGTCTATTCAGGCACGCTATGATGCGGAAACAATGAATCCCGGGGCTATGACAAAGGAATGCTCCACCTATGACAACGGGATTCCGTTCTGCACATATTCCGGAAAGGTTGATCATCTTACCTATGATATTATCATCGATAACAGCGATTACGGATATGGTAATACAGTAAATTTTCCCAAGACTAAGAAAAGTGCGGTTTTGCGTTCAAAAAGTGGGAAAAAGGAGATTGAAGTCAATTATACCCTGCAGGAAGGACAGTCAGAGGATGATATCTACATCTATTCTACATATGGCGGAGGAAATGCAGATGATATATATGGGAATCTGAAGGGAAGCGCCCTGCAGACGATCTATGATGTTAAAATCGAAGATGATTTCTTTGTAAGTGTGAGTGCGCTTGATTTTGATGTGAATCTCGGCAATTTGAAATTTGATAACGATCCAACCGGAATTTACAAGGTTGATTCACAGGGGAAGGTTACGCAAATCGTTCATAAGGATATAAAAAAGGGCACCCTGATCTCTATGTGTGCAATGGATAATCATCTGGCAGTCGTCGAGGAAGAGGACGGTAAGCTGTACGGTCGTCTGTATTCCACAGAAGGAAAGCTGCTGGATGAAATCCGATTGGAGATGGACCTTGATCAAATTGGCAAGGTCATGGTAAGTGAGGATCAGGGTACACTGTTATTTCAGCTTCAATCGATCTACGATAACATGAAGTATACGATTGTAATGTATGATGTAAAGGACAATGCCTTTCAGAAGCTGGATCGCATGGTGATGGAAACACAAACGAATACGTCCATGTACGGGTCCTATGGCTTGTATATCAGTTTGCATTATGATCGCAGGAAGCAGATTTTGTATAGTATTCAGATGAATGATGACAACGGTCTGTATGTGAGTGCACAGACGAACAAAAAGGTGCTGTATAACAGCTTTCTGTATGGTGATTACAATGATGATACGTATCTGGCGCTGTCGGATGCGGCATCGAGTAATTCATATGAAAAAATCGTTTTCTCTTTTCTGAATACACAGAGGCGTAGGCTGAGTGATCTTATTTCTCCATTGGATGGTGATGTATGATGAAAAAATATATGGGGTATCTGCCGATAGGCTTGCTCTGTCTCATTGTCCTATTTTCCCAGCTGCTTTACACAAGGCGCAACGATTTCCATGTTGAGCTGAGTACGATTGCACAGGAGGGGGAACGTATAGGCGACCCGGATGCCATTAAAGATTTAGCATATTCCTTTTATATCGCGGATACCAATCTGGGAGGGTACAGCGGTGAAGGAAGCAATGCCTGGCGAATCGATGCGCAGGGAGAATCCTTTAAAATCAGCTATGACCCGAAGGGATACAAGCAACACCAGATGATGGTTGGGGATGATGCAGAGGTATTCTTCTCTGTGAGTGTTTCACCGAAATATGATGAAAAAACGATGCCGATGAGTGAAGAAAATAAGCAGAGTGATGCGGATTTCTATAACGATGCATCGATTCATTCCTATGAAAATAAGATTGAGAGACTGTCCTATGAGCTTGTGGTCGGACGACATCATGTTGAGGGTGGTGCGCTGATCAGTGACGGTGAGGATAACATACAGCTTTTTACGGTAAAAACCAAAAACGGAAAGCGTGATCTGACCGTCACATATCACGAAGAATCTGCAGGAAATCAGGAACGAGTCTATGTATATCCGCAAGCCAGCGTTGGAAATGCAGATGACAAGTATGGGAATTTAAAAAACTACGGCTTTTTAAACGCCCCGATTGTGAAGCTTGGAAAAGAAAGCTTTACTGCGATTGGAGCACTGCAGTTCGAGGTGAATTTTAATGAGGTGGAATTTGAAAAGGATCCTACCGGAATCTATCGTATTGAGGAAAGCGGAAAGCTGACACAGCTTGTTCCCATGGATGTGAACAGGGAAACAGTTTTATATATGGAGGCATTTCAGGGAAAGCTGATCGCCGTTGTGGAAAAGAACGGCCATCTGTATGGCAGAGCCTATTCTTCAAAGGGTGTTCTGCTTGATGAATTTCAGTTTTCATTTGATTTACAGAATACCAATCGGATGATGCTGCTGCCGGAAAAGGAGCATGTACTGTTCGTACAGGAGCCTGTATATGATGGAAACAATCGGGATCTGTTGATATATGGAATGGAACAGGAACAATTTAAGCGAATCGATCACATGCCGTTAAATGGTTTGAATATCACGGATATCAGCGGAAATTATGCGAACACGCTGCTGCATTATAAGAAAGATACGGGGATTCTCCACATTGTTGTAAATGACGATGGAAAGGCTTTATATGTCGCGGCACAGACAAACAAAAAGCTGTTGTACAGGAGCACTTTGCTGGGAGATTATACGGATGACAATAAGCTTGCTCTTCCGGATGCCACGCAGATTACCACAGGCAATGCGTATGAGAATATAATGTCCTACGTATTGAATACACAGAAACGAACCCTGCAAAATCTGCGCCTTGTACAGGATGGTGATGTATGATGAAAAAATATATATGCTATATACTGCCGGTATTTCTGCTGCTGCCCATACTGGGAGCGCTCGGTGTCTGGTCGCAAAAGAACAATATGCAGATTGGTCTGCGGAAAACGGCTGACGGCGAATTTGATGTGACCGGGGATCCATCCGCCATCAAAAATCTCTCCTATCAGTTTATGGTGACAGATTATCTGAATGTCTGGCAGGTTACGGGAAAGGGGGATAAACTGCAGGCTGCTTATGTCAAAAGCGATGTGCTGACAGACCGAACCAATACAGTGGATATTCAAATTTCACCGGTATTCGATGAGCATATCAAGCAGAACTCCATCGAGAATCCCGGATTTGATCAACCAGACGACATGGAGATCACCCATATGATCAGCGGCGTAGAAGCCGTATCCTATCGCCTGTCCCTGCTTGACCCGCAAGCCTATGGAGAGAATAAGCAGGAGGATATAGCTTTTGAAGTTCGATGGAAACAAGACAAGCTGGGCTCTTTGATCCGATGCGATTATTTTGATAACGACCCCAAAGGCTCTCTTTCCTGCTCCCTGACAGGTGATGATCTCTATCAGAATGCAAGAGCATCGGCAGGCCTGTCGGACATGTCTGTGGATGCGCATGGATATTTCATCGTATCCCCCCTGCAGTTTATGTATGATTTTTCACAGGTTACCTTTGATCAAAATCCCGGCGGTATCTATCGGCTGGAGAATGGCAAAAGCAGGCGCATTGTATCACTGCCACTGGGAAAACAGGATATTCTGGGAATGGTGAGTACCGAAAAAAGCGTAATCGCTCTGGTTATGGAAAAGAATGCATTGTCTCTGTATACCTATGACAGCAACGGAAAGCAGCTGGATCGTTCAGCCCTGTCTGTTGCCCTTGCGGATATCATGGAGCCTGTACTGCTGCTGGATCAAAACAACCATATTCTCTTTGGATATGGAAATGGATTTGAATATGTATTCCAGGTGTATGAGCAGAAAAACGCAAGCCTGAAGCAAATAGACAGGGTGAACATTTCCGTTAACGCGGGCAGCAGTGGACCTTTACAGCTGCAATATGATCAGGGTGTCCTGTATTGTATGCAGGAGGGAAACCAGACAATACGTATCATGGCCGCAAATCATAAAGGGATGTTGTACAGCAGTGAGGTGTATGGCGATTATCAGGAGGATGATCTTTTGGGCTATCTGGATTTAAACGAGGGCCTGAGCTATGAGAAAATCATACAGCGCTATTTGTTTGATGACAGACGATCAATCGTAAATCTCAAGCTTTTGAGTACAAGGTAGGTGGAGAATATGACAAAGGAATTTGAAAATCTGAATCTGCTTCTGTTTTACCGGTGGAAGCGAAGCTATAAATTTTACGGTATCGTATTTGCGCTGTATCTGGCATTCTGTTTATTTGCCCTGTTGATGAAGGGAGAACAGCTCGGCTGGGTCCGCTATGAGGTATATTTCGGCTCGCGGCCATGTCTGCTTCTGTTTCTTGCTGCCCTCAGTGTGGTGATCGTTTACCAGGTGGCAACACTTCTCTACATGCAGCTGCGCTCCAATGCACTGCATCGCTATCTGATACTTCCCCAATCCCGTGTGCCGTTTATGCTGTCGGAGCTGCTTATGAATATCAGTGCCATCGTCATACTGCTGTTATTGCAGTATGCGGTGTATTATATCGGATACCGGTACTATATGACGCTTGCCCCCTTCTATAACCTGAAAAACGGTTTCTATTTATCCATTGTCAGAAGCGGCATGCTGAAATACTTGTTCCCATTGACAATAACCCAGCTTCTGATCATCGTAAGCAGCATTGTAACGGTATCCGCTATGACAGTGTATCTGGGGGTATATTACCAGAGGCTGCAAAGCTATATCCTGTGCATTGCCAATATTGCAGGCGTTTTGTTTGTATGGGGCATGCCGAGCGGGATACAGTTTGATGTACAGCGCGGTATGCAGCTGGCTCTGATGCTGGTGCTGGCTGGTCTGATGGTGCTGAGCTTTCGCAATTCCATGAATCGCAACCAGTACGGAGGTCGATGATATGAAACGTCACATGATTCTTCTTCCTGTGCTGTTTGCAGTTCTTCTGATTGTCAGCGCCGCTCTGTATTTGCACAAGCCGTCCTTCACCTTTACACTGGAAAAAGCAAGCGGAGATATGCAGCAGGTGGAAGGGCTGGAATATACAATGACAGTTGCGGATGCTTCCATGCGCTGGGAGCTGAGTGGAAAAGGAAAAGATATAAGCTACACGACCTCGTTTCTGAAGGAACAGGAAGAGCTCGTCATGGAATATGATTCTCTGAATGAGGGCTTCTATCTGTATATCCCCACTCTTTTAGATGGAAAACAATTGACGGATTATGAACTGGAAATCAGCAGAACGATAACGGATGACCGGTATGAAGAACCGGTAAAAGCGGATTTTTACAATATAAAGCAGGTAGCTGTCGATCTGCTGGTGAAAACAGATAAGGGCTATGCCTGCTTTCCAAGCGGATTGCAGCAGCGCTTCCAGACTCCCCGCAGCAATGTCGTATATCATCAAAAGGATCAACAATTGTATTTCCAAAGCAATCCGGAAAAAGCGGGATTGCAGAAGGGAGGGGGACTGCGCCACCCGTATGTGACGGTACAGGGGAAAACACTTGTTCCGCTGTATGTTGCCGGAAACGGCAGCAGTGGGCAATATCGCATTTATGAGGTGGAAAAAGCATTGCAGAGTGAATCCATGCCAAATGTTCAGGAGGCGAAAAAAGCGAGTAAGGTTAAACAGTTTATAAGCTTTGATGCAAAGGTGAATGGCATTTCGGATGTAATCAGCTATCATGATCAGCTGTACGCAGCAGTGTTGCGTGATAATCAGGGCTGGCTGGAGGTCTATGATGCTTCGGGCAAGCTTGTTAAGGAAGAAAAGCTGCCAAAGAATACAGTGTTTCACCGTTTTGATATACAGGATGGAAGGCTTTTGATTCTAACCTCACAGCGGGATAAGAGCTACCTGAAGGTGTATGAGCAGGATAAACTGGTGATGGATATCACCTCACCGATTTCACTGTCAGATTCCAAGTTCAAGCTGCGAGACGGCCGTTTGTTTGCCTTGAATCTGAGACAGCCGGAAAACAAAGCACAGCATTTTCTGGAAATCAGTGTATTCGATCAGTCAAAGATGGTATTTGACGGCTATGTGAAGGGAGATTTTGAGGAGGATGAGAAAGCCTCGGCCTTTTATAAAAAGCTGCGGGATAAAACAAACCAGACAATTCCCGCTATGCCGTATGTGAACGTGCGTGATGTGTATGCGTATGGCTTCAAGGATTAGATCGTGATCATTGTCACGGTCTTTTTTTCATTCAAAAAATCTGGTGGTAGAAAAAAATGCCGGAATACCGTATACTAATACTATAACGCATAATAGAAAGAAGGAACACACATGAGCAATCTGCGCAGAGATTTGATTCTGTGGAGCGATACACTTCAGGATTTTCATCTTCCCCGCTGGGAGGAGCTGCCGAACTTTGATTTATATCTGGATCAGGTGATAACGCTGATTGAAGGATATTTGCAAAATCTGTTTGATGAAGAAAATGATACGATTCTGACCGCCGCCATGATCAATAACTATGTTAAGCTGAAGCTGATTCCCAAGGCGGAAAAGAAACGCTATAACCGCATGCATATTGCCTATCTGATTGCAATCACCATTTTGAAGCAGGTGCTGACGATCAGCGAGGTGAAGCAGGGAATTGAATATCAGGCGGGCATCAATGGTCTGAAGGAAGCCTTTAATCTGTTTTGTGAGGAGCAGGAAGCAGCGATTAAGGCAGTCGCAGATCATTTAAAAAATCAGGACAGCACCTTTCTTCTGGAGGGAATCACCGTGCAGAATACGGCAATCAAAATGGCAGCGATGTCCTTTGCGGGCAAGCTGGTCGCAGAAAAGATTCTGCATCTGCAAAATTCCTATACTGCACGATTATAAAAATCCTCTGCCTGTTTGTTTCCATATCACCAAAAAAGCTGGTTACCATCAGGGAATGCTTCCTTTGGACATACAAAAAAGAGAATTCACACCGATTGCAGAGCAATCAAAGTTGAAATCCCTTTTTTAAAGCCTTATACGCAAAGAACCTCCTCATCAATGATGGTTGTGAAGATGATACGGAGGAGCTGTTCTTGCAGTTTCCACGACGAGTATGCGAATGCTTTGAAACTTGCGAAAAGCTGGATCCTCTTTTAAAATCTGCTGTATGGCACTCAGGCGCTTGGCTCCGTCCACACACTGATAGCCGTCCCTTAGCTTTCGAACATGGATAGGAAAGTTAAGTCCGATGCGTTTCAGACTGTCCTTTAACGTCTTGGGATAGGCGCATTCCTTAAAATGTATTTCCGATAGCGCTGCTGCTTCTATTTTCATTTCATCACCAGAGACATTTTATCATACTTTTGAAAGAATCTGAAGAAATCTTAATCGTATACGCAAAACCTGTGAAATATGTTACAATAAGCAAAGGTGATAGGGATGAAGGATTTTTTTACATTTTATACGGATATTAGAAATATGGCTGTGCCGTTTACGGCATTCAGCCTCTACCATATGCTGTTTCTCGCTCTGGCGATACTTCTGATTACGGCGCTGTTTTCTTATTATCGGCGTCTGGATGCCGGAAAACAGCGGCGAATGCAGGTCATAATGGCGATTTACTTTCTAGTGGAGGAGCTGCTGTATACAACCTGGCTGTTTCTGTTTTGCCATGAACAGGTGTGGCATCAGATCCTGCCGCTGGAGCTTTGCTCTCTGTGCGTCTATATGAATGCACTGACAGTCTATCTGAAGAAGGACACCCTGCGGTTTTTCAGCGGTGTCGTCGGGCTTTGTGCCGGTCTGATTGCCATGGTGTATCCTGCCAACATCAGTGAGCTGTATCCGGTGCTGTCTTATCGGACCATTAACTTTTACATACTCCATGCCTCCTTTGTTTTGTTTGCACTCATACAGCTGCAGGACCGTACATTGCTGCAGTACCATTATATGAAAAAGAATTTTCTGATTATCTGCGGCATGTTTGCAACAGCGTTTATTATCAATCTGAATCTGCATACGCAGTATATGTTTGTCGGAATTCCACCGAAGATCAGCTTTATCGCAAGTCTGTATCACATTACGGGAATCATGATGTTTCTGCCGACTATCCTGCTGGCACTGTTTCTCATTCAGTGTGCAGTGGTATTTCTATTGCGCAGAGTGTACCGTGTGAAACAGGATATGCAGGGGTCTGTGTGACAATTCTGTGAAATTCGGTCAAATAAGTTCCAAATTTTACCAGATTGTAATACAATAGGATTGTAAAGTTAAAAGGAGGATATTTGATTATGGCTAAATTTGTATGCAGTGTTTGCGGTTATGTTCACGAAGGGGATGCAGCTCCGGAGTTTTGTCCGATCTGTAAGGCTCCTGCTGAAAAATTCACAAAGCAGGAAGGTGAAATGAGCTGGGCAGCAGAGCATGTTGTCGGTGTTGCACAGGGTGCGCCGGAAGATATCATGAACGATCTGCGCATGAACTTTGAAGGTGAATGCAGCGAGGTTGGTATGTACCTGGCAATGGCACGCGTAGCTCACCGTGAAGGTTATCCGGAAATCGGAATGTATTATGAAAAAGCAGCATATGAGGAAGCTGAGCATGCAGCGAAGTTTGCAGAGCTGCTGGGTGAAGTGATCACCGATTCCACAAAGAAAAATCTGGAAATGCGTGTAGATGCAGAAAACGGTGCAACTGCAGGTAAATTTGATCTTGCAAAACGTGCAAAGGCATTGAATCTGGATGCAATTCACGACACAGTACATGAAATGGCTCGTGATGAGGCAAGACATGGGAAGGCGTTCAAGGGTCTGCTGGATCGCTATTTCAAATAACATATATCATAGAAACTGGACAGCTGTGACGGCTGTCTTTTTTTGCAGGAGGAAAAAGCAAGCGGTTAGCTTAACGTGCAGGAGCACAGCTCTTTCTTCAGAAAGGGATATCCTGAAAATCAAATACGAATATATACGAATATAAGAGGCTGTCTCTGATTTCATAAACATTTTCTTACAATGCAGGAACGAAAATTGACATTTCCCTGCAGATACGGTATACCTAAGGAAAAGGATGGATGACATGCTGAAACTGAACCGTATCACACTGGAAAACACAGAGAAAACACATCGCATGGAGGATGTGTCTTTTCACTTTCCCGATACCGGCTTTATCAGCATCCACGGAGATGACGAATCGCTGATGCTGCAGCTCGCTAGACTGCTTGCTGGTCTGCATAAGCCTTGCAGCGGTTCCATGGTTTATGGGGAAGAAGTCATGGAATACTTTACACCACAGGAGCAGTGCCGTTATCGCAGCATATGCACTGCGTCTTTATTCTGCGATTTTCAGCTGCTGGAGCAGCGTTCTGTGTTAGATAATATCCGCATGAGCTATGATGAAGATGAACAGGAGCTGGATAATCTGCTGAGGCAGTGGGGGCTGTATGGCAAAAAAGAGACCTGGATAGAGGATCTGGACTTTGACGATCATATCCGAATGGTGCTTTTACGCATCCTGCTGCGCCACCCCCGTGTGCTTGTTGTTTATCCGCCGAGCTCTCCGTTTTCCACAAGGGAATGGGGAAGGATGTTTCCGCTGCTGAAAAAGCTGAGCGCTGGTCTTCTGGTAATGGTAGTACAGGATGAAAACAGCTATCCATGGAGTGATCGCATCATTGAATTCGAAGCCGGGTATGTCATATCAGATTCCTGCGGCCAGGGAAGTGCATATCCGCAGCAGCCAGTCTCGAAAACACAGTTTCAGCTGCAGCCACGGATAGTAAAGCGGATGCAGACCCGACTGCATCACCGCTTCCGTCTGAAATATCTGCTGCTGATGCTTTTGATTCTGACATCTCTGATTCTTGTATCCACTGCTGTGTTTTCAACAACACTGGATGTTACAGAGATTGAGATGCTGTATCTGAAGCAGAACGATCTGACCAGCATCGCTATAGAAAAGCATGCCACCGGAAGCAGTGGAGAAATTTATGAAAAAAAATATGTACCGATGCAGGATGCGGATGTACAAACCCTGAAAAAGGAATTAAAGGGCGATGTGTTTGCCGGTTATGTTCCTGTAGACAGCAATATCGCCATAAAGTCCTCCTATCTGACCTCTGCGGACAGCTATACAATCATTGAAATGGATACTGTGGAAAGGGCAGGCTTGAAAAAAATCTACGGTCATTATCCCGGCAATATTTATGAAACCGCAATTACATATCAGACAGCCCTGAATTTGTTTTCTTCTCAATACGGTGTACAGCCGCCGGAATTTTATCTGTATCAGGCTGTAAGCTGGTATGGATTTCCGCTCACCGTAACCGGAATCATAGCAGAGGATCAGCCCAACAGCAATCTTTCATTAAATATGGGCGGATATGCCGGAAGCACAACCGGCTCCTCCAGTTTGAACAGCGGTTCGCTATACGTATATCCCGGCTTCCATAAGCAGCACAGCAATCAGCAGCAACAGACCTTTGTTCCATCCTCAAAGCGTTTCATTGACAAGCTGACACTGCGCTCCTATGAGGTAGGGAATCTGTATCCGATTCCCTATGCCAATGCCTATTATTTCTATGACGGAGAACAACTGCATCTGGATAATGATGGGAAGAATCAGTCTATGGTTAAGGAGGATGAGGTCCTGCTGGACTTTTCCATGGCGCTGCGTCTGGGATATCGCTCCCGCTATCTGGAAGGCTATCGCGATGATGCACTGCCTTCCTGGGATATGCGGGAGGCGGATTATACCAGCTTTATTAAAAACTGGATCGGTAAAACAATTGAGGTGCAGGCCTATGCCATCGATACAGCACCGGATGACAGCACGCTGATGAAGAAAACAGTGAAAATCAAGGGCTTTCTGTTTCCGATTACCTGGGATTATATGGAGGATTATCTCAAGAATGAGGGAAGTATTTTGATGAACAAGGAGGCAGTGGCAGACTGCATGCAGCCCAATACCATGATACAAAGTGTTTATTTCCATTCAGAAAAGGAAACGGACATGCGGAAAGCATTGCAGTATCTGCGGCAGCATCCAACCTATTCCGCGTTTTTCAGCCGTTCCCGCCTGCTGCAGTTTTTCGTTGTCGATCTCAAAAAAATGAGCTTTCTGCTATTTATCAGCGGTGGTGCTGCCATGCTGCTTTCCATCGCCCTGCTGGTGCATCTGCTGCAATCGATTATGGAGGATGGCAGAAAGGAAATGAGCATTTACTATATGTTTGGAGAGAACATGTACACACTGAAGGGATGTTATGTGCAGCATATCCTTGCCCTGGTTCGCAGGCATACAGTCGCAGGCTGCCTGATGGCAACGCTGGTAGTATCCGTGTTCGTCCTGATGATCTATATGAAGCTGTCGGCAGCGGTCACGATTTTGCTGTCACTGTTTCTTCCGCTGCTTGTGTCCGCAGGCTATCTGCTCCTGCTTACTCTGATCACACACCAGCTTGTGAAAAGAACATGCATCGTTGAAGAGCTGTTTTGTGATGAGAAAAACGGAAATATATGATAAAATATGCTGGAATAAGTGAGGAAGATTATGAACGAACAATTTTTAAAACGTATGCAGGGATATCTGCAGGAGGAATATGAGGAATATCTGAAAACGCTGGATGAGGACGCTTATCGCGGGCTTCGCGTGAATACGGCAAAGCTGTCTGTCGATCAGTTTCACGACTTGCAGGTATGTGCCTGCCAACCATCCTCCATCTGTCCGGAGTCCTTTTATATACCAAAGGATATAAAGGGGCTTGGCAATCATCCTGCGCATCTGGCAGGTCTGTTCTATATGCAGGAGCCAAGTGCCGCCAGTGCTGTTGAGGTTCTGGATGTACAGCGGGATGACTGGGTGCTGGATATGTGTGCGGCACCCGGTGGAAAAAGCACGCAGATCGCTGCTAAGCTGCAGGATCGTGGTTTTCTTGTCAGTAATGAAATTGAAAGCAGGCGGGCACAGATTCTGTTATCGAATATGGAACGCCTCGGCTTTTCGCGATGCATGATTACGAACACCCATCCGCAGCAAATCGCAAAGGAAATGAGTGGCTGGTTTGACCGAGTACTGGTGGATGCCCCATGCAGCGGGGAAGGCATGTTTAAAAAACATTCCAAGGCAATGGATGACTGGAGTGAGGAGCATGTGCTTGCCTGTGCACAGCGGCAGCTGCACATTCTGGATAGTGCTTATGCCGCATTAAAGGAGGATGGCACGCTCGTGTATTCAACCTGTACGTATTCCATGGAGGAAAATGAACAGGTGGTATATGCATTCATGAAGCAGCATCCGGATATGGAGCTTGTGGACTGCGGGGTTGCGTTTGGACGGAGTGGTCTGCCCTATCTGGATTTGGATACGGAAAAGCTGCGAAGAATTTTTCCTATGGATCAGGGAGAAGGGCATTTTGTGGCAAAATTCAGAAAGCATGGCGTGCAGGCAGAGAGTCGAAAACGGGAAGAAAAACCGGCTGTGATTCCGGTGTTTGCTACACAGTTTATAAGGCAGTCATTGCAGGAGCAGCCTGCCTTTCTATATGAAAATAGCGGTCGTATATATGCCATGCAACAGCCATTTTTAAAGCTGAAGGACATCCGTATTCTTCGACAGGGCTGTCAGATTGGTGAAGTCGTGAAAAATCGTCTGGAGCCGCATCAGCATTTCTATGTTTCCAATGCTTACGGAGCGGGCATGAAACAGTGTTATGAGATGGATGATGCGCAATGTCTCAGCTTTTTGCAGGGGCAGCAGCTGCCAATAGCAGGGTATAAGGGTTACACGCAGATGCTGTGGAAAGGATATGCGCTCGGCTTTGCCAAGGGGGATGGCATGGTTTTAAAAAACAAGTATCCCAAGGGACTGCGGATTCACTGAAGCAGAATTGCATCAGATACCATGAGTATAGGCGCAAACAGCGTCTTTTTTTTGTCTAAAAGTTATTCAAACCCCTTTTTTTGGGGTATTTTTCGTATCTCCACTATTCTTTAAATGTGATAATATGTAGAAGCAAAGGGAACGACAGCGAAAAAAGGCACAAAAAAAACGACCTTTTTCAGTCGCTGGCGTGTTGTCCTACAGTACCTTACTGTAAGTCCATGTAATGATTTCTACACTCATATTTATAACACCTGCGTCACAGTTTGTAAATGCTTTTGTAGGAATTTATGGAGAATTCCGCAATTTTTTGTAGGATTTCCCTTTTTATGGTTTTCAACGTTGATTCCAATACTTTCTGCTTCACACTCTTTTTCAGCGGACTTTGTTTTCCTCTGTTCTTTTGTGTGCGCATCTGGTACTGGAATTTTTTTGTGAAAGGAGTCTTATCTATGTTGAACAAGAAACGTGTTCTCGCTTCAGAGGATATCCTGCGCTACGGCCGCAGTGAGGATCCCTTTGATCATATGCCCTCTCTTGAGGAGTGGCTGCTCTATTTCCTCGAGCATTTTGTGAAGCTGAACGCAAAGCCGAACACCTATGCCAGCTTCCGCAGCTATATCCACAGTCATATCTGCCCTCTGCTCGGTGATTATCCGCTGAATGAGATTACAGAGCCCATCCTCCAGGCCTATGTGAATATCAAGCATGAGAACGGCAGACTGGATGGAAAGGGCGGTCTGGGTGTCAAAACACTGAAGGAGCACATCATGGTCCTGAAGCTCTCCTTCAAGCGGGCGATCCAGCTGGGCATCGTCTCCTATGATCCCTGCCGCTGTGTGGAATATCCAAAGGAAGCGAAGAAGGAGGTCCGCGTATTGAGCGTGCAGGAACAGAAGCGTCTGACAGCTGCCATCACGCCTGTATATAAGGAAAATTCCCTGCTGCCGGTGCTGATCGCTATCCATGCGGGTCTTCACATCGGAGAGGTGAGTGCACTGCGGATCGAGGATATCTGTCTGTCCAGGCGATTGATCGTGGTGGATGAATCCCTGAATCGTGTGATGACCTATAACGAAGATGGAACGGTCTGCTGTCCACTTGTCTATCAGACCACAAAATCCAGCAGAGTGCGCAAGGTACCGATGAATGAGGAGCTGTACGAGGGAATCGTGAAGGCGCTGGAAAAGAAGAAAGAGAGAGCGGGGAGCTATGGAAGACCGCGTGCAAGCCTGCCGGAGGACTTCCGGGAACAGGTGGAATACTGTCAGAAGAACCATATCCCGCTGGAGACCTACCGCAGAAGGACCTCACTGAAAAAGGCCACCTTTTATAAATATGTAAAGGTGCTGCAGGATGCAGATTGATAGATGCACACGACAGGAAATGAGCAGGTACTGTTTGCTTCCTGTTTTTATATGTCAGTGGCGCCTTGTTTGACAACTATAAAACTAATTACATACGATAGGGACTTCACCTTTTTTATTTTTGACGGATGTGATAAAATAAGGCAGGAAAGTGGTGAGAATATGCTGATATCAGTAGAGCATCTGAGCAAACGCCAGAACATAAAAGAAATTGTCAACGATGTAAGCTTTGCCATCGAGGACCGGGATAAAATTGCATTGATCGGAGTAAACGGAACAGGGAAAACAACTCTGCTGCGTATGTTGGCAGGTCTGGAAACCTATGAGGAAGGATCTATCACGAAAAAAAGCGGATTGCGTGTATCCTATCTGCCACAGGACCCTGTCTTTGATGAAGACGATACCATTCTTCATCAGATACTGTCTATGGATAAGGAAATACAGGAATTCGAAGCAAAATCAATCTTGGGAAAGCTGGGGATTTCAGACAGCTCTTTGAATATATCCCATTTGAGCGGAGGACAGAGAAAGCGGGTTGCCCTTGCAAGAGCGCTGCTGAAGCCCTGTGATCTGCTGATTCTGGATGAGCCTACCAACCATCTGGATAATGAGATGATCGAATGGCTGGAAGCCTATCTGATCCGCTATGCACATGCATTGATCATGGTGACGCATGACCGTTATTTTCTTGAGCGTGTATGCAATACCATGATGGAAATTGACCGCGGCAGTATGTATACTTATCATGCAAACTATTCCACCTATCTGCAGGAAAAGGCAGAGAGAGAAAGCATACAGGCGGCACAGGAGAAGAAACGCCAAAGCATTCTTCGCAAGGAGCTGGCATGGATGCGTGCGGGCGTACAGGCGAGGGGAACGAAGAGCAGAGAGCGTATCGAACGATTTCATAAGCTGAATGACATGGAATCTGTAAAAGAACAGGGACAGGTTGTGCTGGATACGATAACTTCGCGTCTTGGCAGGAAAACGATAGAGATCGATGCGATTTCCAAGGCATATGGGAGTCATGTATTGTTTCAGAATCTGAGCTATACGCTTACTAGAAATGATCGTATCGGTATTCTGGGACCAAACGGCTGCGGCAAAAGTACACTGCTTCATGTACTGGCAAAGGATATAGAACCGGATCAGGGAAGCGTCGTGCTTGGTGAAACAGTTAAGCTTGCGTACTTTCGTCAGGGCTGCGAGGAAATGGATATGTCACAAAAGGTGATTGACTATATCCGGGACAGCGGTAATGAGATCCGTACACTGGAGGGAACCTATAGTGCATCACAGATGCTGGAACGGTTTCTGTTTGATTCCAGAATGCAGCATACTCCTATCGGCAGATTATCCGGAGGGGAACGCCGCCGTCTGTATTTATTGAAAATACTGATGCAGGCACCGAATATTCTTTTCCTGGATGAGCCTACCAACGATTTGGATATCCAGACCCTGCAGATACTTGAGGACTACCTGGATAATTTTAACGGTGCAGTCATTGTGGTATCCCATGATCGCTATTTTCTGGATCGTATATGCGATAAGCTGTTTGTATTTCAAAACGGAAATGTACAGCAATTTATCGGCGGATACAGTGCCTATATGGAACTGGGAACAGCAAAAGAGAAGAAGGAAAAGAAAAAAGTCGAGCGGGTTTCACAGCAGCAGCTTCGTATGAGCAGTAAGGAAAAGCAGGAGCTGGAGCATATGGAAGAGGATATAGCAGCTTTGCAGGAACAGCTGGAGCATTTGGACATGGAAATGAATGCTGCCGGAGATGACTTCAAGAAGATACAGGAGCTGGCAGATCAACGCGATATTCTGGAACAAAGCATAGAAGAGAAAATGGAGCGCTGGATGTTTCTGGAGGATAAAAAGCAGGAAATTGAAAACGCGAAGGGAAAATAATAAAATCACGGATACAGAAAAGCTGACAGTATTGCCGGCTTTTTTTGTTGAAACAGAAAATTCGGCTTCAAATGGAAAATCACGTAAGTATCATATGTGTCATCTATGCCATCCGCCTGTTTTCATATCAGGAAGGTTACATGGCTTTATGTGCTATCAGCCATTACAACAGCACATTTCAAAATAAAAGGGAGTTAGCAATAGGAAGCATTGCTGCTTACTGCTTAGCATGATTGGTATAGGACTTTGGAAAACTGCATATGGGACGACAATTACGGGTCCGTATACATTTTACGTATCCTTCATATTATGGTATAATAAGGCTCTTAAAAGGAAGTGGTTTATCTTTGAAACCGGATGTGTTATACCAGACAGCTAAGAGAAAAATCCTGGATGCCCTGCCGGACATTCTTTTCTTTTTGTTTTTATTTTATGCAATTCTTGTTTTATTCGGTGTACAGTATGTGATCGTTGTATCCTTTGTGACCCTGCTCTATAAAATACGCAGAAAGAGGAAGCAGACACCGCGCAGATTATGTATCATGTTTTTTGTACAGATGGCATTGAGCATACTGGCATTTCTGGCATCGCATTCCTTGCTTGCCTGTGTGCTGCTGAATATCGCAGTACCCTTTCTTCTTGTCTTTCTGCAATCCTCGCAGTTTAATCAAAAGGGATATATGGCAAGTGCCATGGGGTTTGTCTTTTTACAGCTGCGTCCGATACCCTATACAGATTTCATGACCTATCTGCTGGTAATGGCTTGTTCTCTTGGTTTTGCAGTATGCTGTCTGCTGCTGTCCTCCTATGGACATCGCAGAGAGGATGATTATGCACTGGCCAGAAAAGGGATAGCGCTTTTACAGGAACAGATGGATGCCTATCTCAAACAGAAAACAGATCAGCAGCGAAAGGAAGAGCTGGTGAATATTCAGAGATTGCTTTATAAGCAGGCATACCAGAGCCGCGGCTTCACCTATATCGCGACGAAGGAGGGAAGGCTGCGTTACCTGTTTGCATTACTTCTGCAGCGAAGCAGTTATTTCCTGGAAAATATGGATAATATCCCTGTATGCAGTGAACAGCAGCAGGTGCTTTTACAAAGATGTATGCACTTCCTGAAGCATGCCGAGAATTTCAACTGTACGGATAATTCAATGCTGCTGGAGGAAGGGCAGAAGCTGTTTACTGCCTGCCGAAAAAAGCAGGATGCCGTTTCCCTGTTTCTGCATAACTTTTTACAGCTCTTTTTACAGATTCTCAAGGATTTGCAGGATAACAAAAAAGAAGCAGTCCATCGGGAATGGAAGCTGCCGGAGGAACGAAAGCTGCGTAATCGGCTGCGTATGGACAGCTTTGAATTTCGTTTTGCAAGCCGTCTTTCTCTGGTTCTGCTCTGCGGATTTCTATTCGCCCGTTTGTCGAAGCTGGATCATTCCTACTGGCTGGTGCTGAATGCATTTCTGCTGCTGCAGCCCATGTATGAGGAAAGCGCCTATCGTCTGAAAACCAGATTCATCGGAACAGTCTTCGGCTGTACGGTTATTTATCTGGTACTTCCGCATTTTCCCGGCGTTGCAGGACACTTTCTATTTGCCAGCATTGTCGTATCGCTGATGTATTGTGCAACACCGGGCACCTGGATTCAGGCGATGTTCTCTACCTGCTTTGCCATCACACTGACTTCGCTTGCCATGCAGGAAACAATCGCGATTGAAATGCGCCTTACCTATGTAGCTGTGGCAATTCTGCTTGTATTGATCGTCAACCGGTTCTTTTTTCCTACCAGTCGCAGCGGATTATTTCAAGCAAACATGAAGCGGATGTTTCATATGCAGCATTCCTATCTGCGTATTCTGCAGGGGAGTCTGCATGCACCGCTGGATTACGGTATCATTATGGACGCATTAACCAGCTTTCATATGGTGTATGACCAGATACTGGAGTACCTGCAAGGCAGCAGTGAGAATATCGAGCTTTATCGCCATTTGCTGTCTGCATTCTGGCATATGAGCGTGGAGATGGAGCAGATGATTTTTACCGTGCAGCATGATACCTTAACAGAGGACCAGGAGCAGTCAGTAGAGCAATTTATTCATATGTGTGATGCAATGATTCAAAGCTGTGAGGTGGGAAAGACTGTTCAAAAGGAGAAAAGGGCATTTCTTACTGAGGACGTATCTGACAATGAACTCTTTCAGCTCATGCAGCGATATTATCGGCATGCTTCGGATATCAGCAGTATTTGCTTATCCAGACAGCTTTAAGAGAAGAATACAAGCTTCTTATGCTTTGCATTTGGGCAGTGAAGCAGAGATGGACAGCTTGTGTATACAAAGCGTGTCCAAAAAAACAATCTGATTTTCCTAATCATTATTGAATTCTAGACTCCTGCTTTCGCATACAGATTATTGATTTCTATGATTGTTTTCGTCAGAGGTGCTTCAGGCTGCTAAGCTTATATGTTTTCACTTTTCGTATATTGTGAAATTCTCAATATGCATCCTGTAGAAATTTGTGATATCCGCGTGATAATAAATCTTACAAGATATTGAAATAAGTACAAAAATAGATTACAATAGGATTGTAAAAAGGGTTACATAAAATTTTAAATAAGCAAAAGAATTATCGGACATATGCCGTCTAACGGTATATGTCTGGTTTTTGTTTACGGGGTTGTACTAAAAAGATAATATTAATAGAATTCAATGGGGAATGAAGGGATGATATGTATGTCACGAAAACAGGCGAAGCTGGAGAAGCTGAGCATTGAGCTGATCCGTCTTTATTTTGAGGAGCATGATTTCGAGCTTTTAAAAGAATATCTTTCTGATGAAATATCCATGATGGGAGAACACCGGTCAGCTTTATGTCATGGTATGCAGGAAGTGGAGCGTGCTTTACAGGAGGTTTCCATTATCTATGGGGAGATGGTTCATCTTCAGGATGTCTATTGTGAAATCATATATCAAAAACAGGATATTGCAGTCGTAGCTTTTACCTGTATTCAGCATGCACTCGGATCAGGCCTGCTGTGTAGATTGAAGGTCTCTCTGGTATGGGAGATGGAAGCAGGGGGATGGAAAATCCGCCACATACATCAATCCCTTTCTGATGACGCTACAGAGCGTGAAAATCCGGCAATTCATCAAAATACAGCGAAGCTGCCAGTATATAATCAGCACTGTGATACACTGACGCAGATTTTTAATCTGGAGGGGTTCGTGGAAGCGGCAAGAGAGCTGCTACAGCATACAAACCAGCAATATGCGCTTTTCAAATTTGGCATCAGTGACTTTCGTTTTATCAATCAGATTCACGGCTATGCATTTGGTGATGATGTACTGAAAAGCATTGCCCGCAACCTGCAATCCTTCTGTCAGAAGGACGAGCTGTGTGCGCGTATCGAAAAGGATACCTTTGCGGCACTTTTACGGTTTACAAGCATAGATGATTTTTATAACCGTCTGCACTGTATCCGCAAACATCTGCTGGACGAACCTATCGTGTCCTGTCTAAAGCATACGTTGCAATATATCGGTGGTGTTTATCTGATTCAGGATGCCTGTGGGGAAAGTATAAAGTCTATGCTGGATAAAGCAGTACTGGCAATGCAGTATGTGGAACGAAATAGCCGGGTTAGTGATTTTGTTTATTTTGAGGATTGGATGCTGGATCAGAAAAACCGCAGAAGTGAGCTGCTTGAGGAAGCAGTAAAAGCTATACAGGAGGATACCTTCCAGTTGTTCATACAGCCGCAGTTTCTGTTAAGTGACGGGAGCGTTGTATCCGGTGAAGCTCTGTCACGCTGGTTTTTAAAGGATGGCAGCTGTGTATCTCCGGATGAATTCATCCCGTTATTTGAAAAGCACGGCGTGATATCTGGCTTTGATTTCTATGTATTACATAAGCTATGTAAATTTATGCGGACATGCCTCGATGAAGGGAAAGAGCTGCTGCCGATTTCCATAAATCAGTCCCGTTTGCATATAAAAGAGCGCCAATATCTACGAAGGTTTTGTGAAATTGTGGATTCCTATGCAATACCTCATGAAAAGCTTGTTTTTGAACTGACAGAATCTGCATTTACAGATAATGCAAATGACCTTCAGGTATTTATGAAGGATATACATGATGCCGGTTTTCAGATTGCTATCGATGATTTTGGAACAGGATATGCCGGTATCGGTATGCTGAGTCAGGTGGATGCGGATATACTGAAGCTGGATAAAGGGATGCTGAATGGAATCAATACGGACCGCCGCCAGATGACAATATTCTGGAAAATCATTGAAATGGCTCACAGCATCGGTATGCAGGTAATTTGTGAGGGGATTGAAACCAGGGAGCAATACGCTGACCTGAGGATGCTGCGCTGCGATATCGGGCAGGGGTTTCTGGTCAGTCGTGCGATAGCAGCAACTGAATTTGCTGAAAAATATCTTAGATAAAAAGAATATAATATTAAATGTGTGAGTTACAGATACTCAGAGTTATCAAGACACTTCTGTTTCATGTTTACAGTTACTTGCAATAGCTGTAAATAGTGATACAAAAACCGCTTTCTGTAATGTTTTCCTGCAGAAACGGTTTTCTTTTACATGGGAATGCGGTAGAATACAACTAGGTGATAACATGGTACAAATTGGAAATGACTGGGACGAGCTGTTAAAGGATGAATTTCAGAAGGAGTATTATCAGAAACTGCGCGTTTTTCTGGCAAGAGAATATAAAACGCAGACAATTTATCCGGGTATGTATGATATTTTCAATGCATTGCGTTATACAGCATATCAGGATGTAAAGGTTGTTATTTTAGGGCAAGACCCATATCATGGTCCGGGACAGGCACATGGTCTGTGCTTCTCTGTGAAAAAAGGAGTAAATCCTCCGCCGTCTCTTGTAAATATCTATCAGGAGCTGCATGATGATCTGGGATGCAGTATTCCGCCTCATGGAGAGCTTACAAAATGGACGAAGGAAGGCGTGCTTCTGCTCAATACTGTTCTAACAGTACGTAGAGGGCAGGCAAATTCCCATCGTGGCAAAGGATGGGAGATTTTAACGGATGAGATCATTCGCAAGCTGAATGAGCGTGAAAAGCCTATCGTATTTCTGTTATGGGGAAGGAATGCAAAGGAAAAGAGCACACTGATAACAAATCCTGCTCATCTGATCCTAAGCTGTCCACATCCAAGTCCGTTCAGTGCAGATTATGGCTTTTTCGGATGTCGTCATTTCTCAAAGACGAATGCCTTTTTACAAGAGCATGGACAGCAGCCGATTGACTGGCAGATTGACTAAAAATCTCTTAAAACAGGGGAATGCTACCATTGGTTGACAAAATAATACAAAGTGCTAATACAGGTTGGTGGTGTAAGCCAGCCTGTTTTTATACAATGATGACGAGGTGATTAAATTGAAATTTGAAGAAAATTTGAGAGAGGCAAGGAAGCAGTATGGCTATTCACAGGAAGAGCTCGCGGATAAGCTGAATGTATCAAGACAGGCGGTTAGTAAGTGCACCAAAGGCGCACAGAGCGGGAAAATGGAAGTGCCTATCCTGAGCTGGACAAGCTGATGCTGATTTGTGAGCTGTTCCACTGTACGCTGGATGATTTACTGAAAGGGGATATGAAAGAGAATTCCGGTGTGAGTCGTGATACTTATGAGACCCATGAGCTGACAAAAACGAAAGGAATCACCGTTGGAATCGGTTGTATTCTTGCGGGGATTTGTGCATATTGCTTTTTGAAGCCTTCTATGGATAATGAAGACGTGCTGAATATTGTATTTCTGATTTTCGCAATTATTGGAATCCTTATTCTTGTCTTCTTCGGTATGAAGGATACCGCATTCAAGCGCAGATATCCGCAAATTCCTCAGAATATCTATACTGCATATGAGCTGGATGGCTTTCATAGGAAATTTAATAGTATTGTTGTGGCTTCCATTGGGATTATATGATTCAGTATCGTCATGGAACAGCTGTTGGAAATGAAGCTACCTGAATATCATGCATACGGTGTTTTTATGACACTTGTGACAATTGCCATACTGCTTCTTGTATATTACGGTATGCGAAAAGAAACCTATGAGCGAACAACTGCTTATGCGCAGATGGCAGAAAAAGACGATGAGCTGATTGGTAAGTGGTGCGGCTGTATCATGATGGTTTGTGCAGCTGCTTATCAGCTTTATCTGGAATATTTGGAATGTTAGCTGGATTGTATTTCCAATCGGAGGAATCCTATGTGGAATCGTGTCGATTATATTATCAAAAGAGGAGCATTCCCGGTAAAAAGAGCATGTTATTTTTACTTTCGATTATAAATGTAGGAGCTGTATCGATATTCACAAGGTCGAGAATACCCATCATCTATGGCATATAGATAAGTATACAACCGGTGAACAGTGGCTTACATGCTGTATTAGCTTCAAAAACGAAAGGAGCATCTTTACAAAAACTGCAGAGCATTCGATGTAAAAAAAATCCTGTATTTGAGTAATTCAGATACAGGACTGTTTTTGCTTATGAACGGGAGCTGGCAAGCTTGCGCTGTCGCTCACTTGCAAGGGCCTCCTCATCCTCCTTCGCAAAGCGTTCGCTTAACCGCGCATTGCTCAGCATCAGCTTCAATCGGTTTTCCTGATTGACCTTTGTTGCGCTAGGATCATAATCCACTGCAACAATATTTGCCATCGGATATTTATCCTTGATTTTTCTGGTCATACCCTTGGCAACAATATGGTTGGGAAGACAGCCAAACGGCTGACAGCAGACGATATTATGCACACCGTTTTTGATCAGGGTGACCATTTCACTGGTGAGCAGCCATCCCTCTCCCATCTTGGTCCCGCGGTTGATGATTCCTTCGCTGTTTTCGATAACCTCCTGAAAGGTATCCGGTGCACGGAAGATTCCCTGCTTCTGTATTGCCGTAATGGCTTTTTTCTGCATATTCTGAATCAGCTTATCCGCCATCTGAATGAAGCGGTAGCTCTTTTTATTACGCCCGTAGTACGCGTGATCGATCAGCGAGTTTTCAAGGCAGTAAAGACCAAAGTCAAGAACACCGCTGACAACGGGCTCACAGCCCTCACGAATCAGGAAGTCCTCCAGCTCGTTATTGCCCAAAGGGGCATACTTCATATAAATCTCACCGACGATTCCCACCTGAATTTTCGGCTTCTGGCTTCTCGGCAGAGCCGCAAAATCATGCAGCATTTCCTGATAATTATGCTTCATTCGCATATAGGACAGGGAATCAAACTGCGCGGTGATCGTATCGATCCATGTGGTTACCAGTGCATCTGTACTGCCCTTTTCTAATTCATACGGCTTGCACTGATTTTTGATCCACATCAGCATATCTCCGTATAAAAATGCATATAATAATCTCAGCAGCATCTTAGGAGTCAGCTTAAATCCGCTGTTCTTTTCCAACTGGGAAAAATTGACAGAAATAACCGGAACATGCTCAAATCCGGCCTGAACCAGTGCCTTGCGCAGAAGATGGATGTAGTTGGAAGCCCGGCATCCGCCTCCTGTCTGGGTGATTGCCAGCGCAATGTGTGCGGTATCGTATTTTCCGCTTTTCAATGCATCGATCATCTGACCGATTACAAGCAGGGCGGGGTAGCAGGTATCATTGTGCACATTCTTTAAGCCTTCATCAATGATCTGCTGTCCCTCTGTTTTCAGGATTTCCACACGATAACCTTCCTTGCACAAAATATTGCGCAGGAACTGAAAATGAATTGGCAGCATCATCGGTACAAGGATCGTATGTGTTTTTTTCATTTCCTTCGTGAATTCTACATGTGACATACTCATCCCTCCCTTTCTTCCATGGCAGCCTGCAGTGAGCGGCAGCGAATCTTCACCGCACCGAGGTTGTCAACTTCATCGATTTTAATCTGTGTATACAGCTTTCCATTGCTTCGAAGAATATCCTTAACCTCATCTGCGGTAATCGCATCGATTCCGCATCCGAAGCTTACCAGCTGAATCAGCTCCATATGCTCCTGCTGTGCCACATACTGTGCGGCATTGTACATACGGGAGTGAAAGGTCCACTGATTTAAAACGTGAACACTTGGCAGCACGGCCTGTTTAGCGATACTGTCCTCACTGATTACGACGAATCCCAAATTGTTCAGCAGTCTGTGAATTCCATGATTGATCTGCGGATCGACATGGTATGGACGTCCGGCAAGCACTATGACATCACGGTGATTGCGTCGAGCGAACGCTATGGCATTGCGTCCTTCCTCCTGCACGCGGTCCTTAAACTGCTGATAGGCGAAATAGGCGTGATTGCTGGCAGCCTGAACATCCTTGAACGGAATATCCATCTGCCGGGCTTTGAAATATTCAAACATTTTCTGATCGAAGATACGCTTATCCTCAAGATATACGTAGGGATACAGAAACTTTACATGTCCCAGATTCATATTTCCTTCCACAACCTCCGGATAATAGGCAACGACCGGGCAGTTGAAATGATTGTCTCCCATGTCCTCATTGACGTTGTAGGTCATGCATGGATAGAAAATTGTCTGCAGGCCCTTATCGATGAGCGACTGAATATGACCGTGCACCAGCTTGGCAGGATAACAGATTGTATCACTTGGTATCGTATGCTGTCCAAGGGAATACAGTGCCTTGCTGGAACGATCGCTCAAGACGACCTCATAGCCAAGATTGGTAAAGAAGGAATGCCAGAAGGGAAGGTTGTCATACAGATTCAAAACAAGCGGAATCCCGATTTTCCCTCGGATGCCGGGAACCCCCTTCAGCTTCAGCAGTTCCTCATATTTATAATCATACAGATTCGGCAGCTTTTCCTTATTGACCTTTCCGGTTACCGGACGCTCGCACTTGTTGCCGGCGATATGCTTTGCCCCGTCCGCAAAGGTGTTTACGGTCAGATTGCAGTGATTGGTGCACAGAGCACAATGAAAGGCCTTTGAGCTGTGCGTAAAGCTGTCAATATCTTCCTTTTTCAGAAGAGAGGATGCAGTGGCTTTTTTCTCCTTCGCAATCAATGCGGCTCCATATGCCCCCATCAGATGGGAAATACTTGGACGAATGACGTTTCTTCCAAGCTCCAGCTCAAAGCTTCGCAGCACCGTATCATTCAGGAAGGTTCCTCCCTGTACGACGATCTGCTTCCCGATATCATCCGGACTTTTTGCACGTATGACCTTATACAGTGCATTTTTTACGACACTCATACATAAGCCGGCAGAGATATCCTCCATGCTGGCTCCGTTTTTCTGTGCCTGCTTGACACTGGAATTCATAAAGACCGTACAGCGTGTTCCAAGGTCCACCGGATGCTTTCCGGATAACCCCATGCGGGCGAATTCCTCAATATCATAGCCCATGCTTTTTGCGAAGGTTTCAATGAAGCTTCCGCAGCCGCTGGAGCAGGCTTCGTTCAACAGGATATCATCAATCGTATGATCACGAATCCGGAAGCATTTCATATCCTGACCGCCGATATCGATGATGAAGTCTACCTGCGGGTTGAAGTAGTGGGCCGCATGGTAATGGGCAATCGTCTCCACAACACCGATATCCAGATGGAAGGCATGCTTCATCAGCTCCTCCCCATAGCCCGTTACCGCACTGTGTATGATGTGAATGCGGTCCTCCATCAGGGCATAGAGCTTTGCGAGCTCCTTCTGTACAACATCCACAGGATTTCCCATATTCCCGGCATAGCTTTCATATAAAATGCGGCATTGTTCATCGATCAGCACCAGCTTGGTTGTGGTACTGCCGGCATCGATGCCCAGATAGGCATTGCCTCTGTAGGTGTGGATATCACTGCGCTCCACACTGGCACTGGTATGGCGCTTTTTGAATTCCTCATAATCCTCTTCACTTTCAAAGAGTGGGGGAAGACCTTGCGTCTGTATCTTTTTGGCAGCCATAGCCTCCATTTTTTCAAGCAGCTCCTCATAGGAGAAATCCACAGCCTCATTTGCCGCATAGACGGCACTTCCCAGTGCTACAAAATAAGGGGCGAGCTCCGGGAAATTCGCTTCCTGATCACGGAGCTTCAGTGTTTCCTTAAAGCGCTCCTGCAACCCCTTTAGAAAATGCAGGGGACCTCCCAGAAACAATACGTTTCCTTCGATATTTCTTCCCTGTGCCAGTCCGGCGATACTCTGATCGACGACCGCCTGAAAGATACTTGCCGCAAGGTTTGATTTTTCACAGCCCTGATTGATCAGCGGCTGCACATCGCTTTTTGCGAATACACCGCAGCGTGATGCAATCGGATACAGCGTGGTATGCTGCAGGGACAGCTGATCCATCGTTTCCAGATCGACATCCAGCAGGGTTGCCATCTGATCGATAAACGCTCCGGTACCACCGGCACAGGTGGAGTTCATACGCTCCTCCAGCGTTCCCTGTAAAAAGATGATTTTGGCATCCTCTCCGCCAAGCTCAATAACAACATCACTCGCCGGATAATATTTACGCACAGCCTGGGCTGTTGCGAATACCTCCTGTACGAAAGGAAAACCTGCATCATCTGCGATTCCCAGACCCGCACTGCCGGTAATGGCAAGTGCGATTCTCTGTCCCTGTAACAGCTCACGCAATTCCTTCAGCTTGGAAACACTCATTTCCCGTACCTTGGATTTGTGGCGCTCATAGCTTTTGTACACAATCTCATCCTGATCGTTGAGAACCACTGCCTTCAGGGTTGTGGAACCTACATCTATTCCCAGTTTATATGTCATAGGCTACTCCTTTCTCTCAAGCATTTTGAACATCGTTTCCCGCAGTTCAGGCAGAATCTCCTCTATGGAATCCGGCTGCTCGAAGAAAATAGCGTTGTAACAGACAAATCCGATGATTTCCATCATCATCAGAAAACGATTGAGTGCTTTCTTTTCTGTTTCCTGTTCCCGCCTCAGCAGCTTCAGAAAATCCGGCATGCGTTCGATATGGGTAAACACCATATCCCGATGTTCCTTTGTATCCAATATAGAAGCAATGTTTTTCTGAATCGTACGAAGCAGCTTCGGATGCTGAATATAATAGGTGATCAGCTCGTCGATAAAGGTGCGCTTCCAGCAGGTGCTGTTAGCAAGTGCAGCCTCATAGGAGTGATTGAGGATATCGTTCATCAGACAGCCGTGCTGCTTGGTAAGAATTTGAGAAATCAATTCCTTCTTATCCTTATAATATACATAGAACGTCCCTTTTGCGACATTTGCTCGTTTGACAATCTCATTGACAGAGGTTGCCTCCACACCCTGCTCATGAAACAGTGCGACAGCAGCATCCTGAATGCGTGATCGTTTACTTACGGATTCTTCCACAAAAAACACTTCCTTTAGTTATACATTTTTATAGTTTATACCTATAATGACCGCCGGTCAATAGATTTGCACCTTTTTTCAGACAGAATTCATAAAAGTATTGTTCATACTGAATGTGTAACCGTTTTCTGTAGAAATTAAAATTTCTTCTTTACAATGTAACAATGTTTTGTTAATATATAGGTGTAATAAAACAATGTTACGTTAGAGGTGATACAATGGAAATATCCAAGAAGGATCTACTGAAGACGACCGGCATCTCGTATGGCCAGCTGTATCGGTGGAAACGGGAGGGTCTGATTCCCGAGGAATGGTTTGTCAAGCGCTCCAGTCCGACAGGGCAGGAAACCTATTTCCCCCAGGAGAAGATACTCAAGCGCATTCATGCCATACAGCAGCTGAAGGACAGCTATTCTTTAGAGGAGCTTGCCCGGATTCTGACACCGGAGGTCAGCAACCGTCTGTTCTGTGAGGAGGATCTGGAGCATTTCGATGAGCTGGATATTGATGTGGCAGCGGATTTCATGGATGCCATGAGCAAGGACAGCTTCGTATTTCTGGAGGTGCTTGTTATGATTGCCCTGTCCCAGGCGATGGTTGATAGTGCAATTACAGAGGAGGAACGTACGCATGCCGTTTCATTTTTAAGTAAAAGGATGAGTGAACTGCACAGTGCGGATTATGTCTTGGAGCTATTGCAGGCGCAGGGACACCTGTATGTTCTGTTGAAAAAGGAAGGCAGTGAGGTTTATCTGGATGACGGCCTTGTTGCAATACGTTCCATCCACTTGAATGAATTAAGCAATGCGATTAAGCTGAAATACAAGGAAACCTTTCAGTTTACATTTGATGAAGAGGAGATGAGATCATGATGACATATCGCGTAAAACGGATTCTTTGGGGACTGGTGTTTGTCGCCATCGGGATCGGCTATCTGGGAACGCAGCTGGACTGGTGGGACTTCACCATATTCTTTCCCGGCTGGTGGACCATGCTGCTGATTCTGCCTGCACTCTACAGCATGCTGGATCACGGCCTGCATTTCTATAATATATTTACAGTGCTGGCAGGCTGCTACTTTCTGGCAGATGCCAATGCGTGGATTGATGTAAAGCTGACATATCCTGTCTGGATGGCGATTATCTGCATTGCAATCGGACTGCGTTTATTATGTACAAGGAGGGTTCGCTGGTATGAATACAGATCACATGAATACAACGATTGAGGGAATCGGATCGATTTCCGGCGGTAAATACGGCCGTATTGATATTGAAGGTGTCGGCTCGATTAACGGCGATTTGGAGTTTGAGGTTTTAAGCATCGAGGGTACCTGCAAGTGCAGCGGGGATTTAAAGGGTGGCACCATGGATGTGCAGGGTGTTATGACTTGTAAAAAGGATATTCGTGTAAGACGTCTGGATATCGAGGGTGTTGTGAAGAGCGATGGTATCCGGGTGTATGCCGATGAGATTTATGTAGAGGGTGTCCTGAACAATAAGGGAGAGGTGAATGCCGACAAGGTCCGTATTGAAGGCTGTGCTTCCCTGAATGATCTGTTCGGTGATGATATCCGGATCAACTATGGTCATGGTCAGCATATTTTCCATGGTCTGTTCGGCTTTCGGCCGGAAAAGAGAAATACGGCGCGCAATATTGAGTGCAGTCAGCTGACTGCCTGCAATATGTCCTGTCATTCCATCAGTGCGACCGAAATTCATCTGTCCAGCCATTGCCGTGTTGATCACATTACCTGCGATGGCAAGCTGGTATATGACAGTACCTGCCGCATCGGCAGCATTGACGGTGATTGTGAAAAAATTGTTAAATAGAAAAACGGCCGGTAGGGATTGCGCTTACCGGCTTTTATGATATAATTCTTACGATTGCAGGGGATGGTGATAGTATGAAATTACAAAAAATTATGTATGACTATGTGTATGTTGTGATCGGCGGTTTTCTGTTTGCCGTTGGCCTGAACCTGTTCATTGTACCGCTGGATTTGTACAGTGGCGGGGTGATTGGTATGGCACAGATTATCCGTACAGTGCTGGCGCAGTATGCCCATATGGACTTCGGTCAGCTGGATATCGCCGGTATTATCAACTTTTTAATGAATGTGCCTTTATTTATCCTGGCATATCGCAGCATTTCCAGAAAGTTTTTTGTGAAGACGCTGCTTTGTGTCCTGACACAGACGGTTGCCTTTACGATCGTTATGATACCCTCCACACCGATTCTTGACGATGTGCTTGCGGCCTGTCTGATTGGCGGTTTGATTTGCGGCTTCGGTATTGGTTTGGCTCTTCGAAGTGGCGGAAGCGGTGGCGGACTGGATATTCTGGGGGTATACTTCACAAAGAAGTTTTCAGATTTCAGCGTCGGACGTCTTTCCAATATCATCAATGTTCTGGTATTCGGTGTCTGTGCGATTCTGTTTAATGTAACCACGGCGATCTATTCCATTATCTATACAGCCTGTATGTATCTCGTTGTCGATAAGACGCACTATCAGAATATCAATATGACAGCGATGATTTTCACCAAAGAGGAGGAAGTACAGGAAAGTATTATGAAGGAAATGGGCAGGGGAGTTACCTACTGGAAGGGGGCAGGAGCGTATACGAAGACAGATACGCATATTCTTGTCACGGTCATCTCCAAATATGAGGTAACACAGCTGAAGAAAATCATTTATAAGATTGATCCCAGGGCTTTTGTCATCTTCAACGAGGGTATGAGCATCAGTGGGAATTTTGAGAAGCGGTTGTAAATAATCGCTTTTTCTCTTTAGAAGGGAGGCTGCTTATGCGAACCATCACAAGGGAAGAGGTACGAAGCCATCTTTTTCAGGCACATCATCTGGTTACTCCGGCAGATTCTTTACCAGAAGCGGCGGGGGTATGCGGGTTTCAGAACAGTCCCCCCGGTACGTGGCTGTGTGCGGCGTTTAACCGGCTGCGCTCATGCAGTGCATGGCAGCTGCAGCAGGAACTGGATGAGGGCAGGGGGATTATGCAGGCATGGAGTCTGCGTGGTGCACCGTGGATTTTTCCGCTTCATGATGCAGCGGTGTATCTGGATGCACTTTGTGCAGAGGAAGGGGAGTCCTGGATCTATACAAACGGGCTGCGCTATTGTCAGAAAGAAATCGGTGTTCCTTTTTCGGTGCTGTTGCAGGAGCTGATGCAATGCCTGCAGGTACTGGAGAAGGAACCGGTTGTGTCCAAGCAGCGACTGGATCAGGTGCTGGCTGCTGCCATGCTTCAACGCATTCCCGCCTCCCTGCACTCTCTGTGGCTGTCTGCTTCTCCATTTGCGAAAGGGCAGCTGTATGGAGAGGCGATTGTTTCCTTTTTGCTGCGGCCGGCTTCCTTTCAAAGGGGAATCGCCTTTGGACCCAGACAAAAGGGCTCACCTACATTTACATCCTTTCCTAACGCAGCTTCGAAAACGGGCGGTATCAGTGATGCTGCGTGCTGCGCACTGGTTTGCCGGTTCCTTCATGCATACGGGCCAGGCGATGTAAAGGGCTTTGCGAAATGGACAGGGATGGAGCTGCCGCAGGCAAGGCGTCTATGGGCACTTTCTGAGCATGAACGTGTTTCTGTGAGGTATCAGGAAAGAGAGTATTCGATCTGGAACAAGGATACCTATGAAAAGCAACAGACAGATGAAGCTGTACGACTGCTTTCTCCACATGATCCTTTCCTCGATCTTTGGGACCGCTCTTTGCTTTTGGAGGATTGTAAATTACAGCGCATGGTATGGAAAACAGTGCAAAATCCCGGTGTTGTGATTCAGTGTGGAAGGATTTGCGGTATCTGGAGGTCAAAGAAGCGTAAAACGGTGAATGAGCTGCATATCACACTGTTCACAGACATAGACACCAAGAGTCTGCATATCTGGATACAGGCATATGAACAGTTTCTCGGGCAGAGGATTCTGGTCGAAATCAGCAGGCTTTGATAGCCGGTATCACATTTCAGTGGCTGTTACTGGAAGCTGAAGAGATACATGCGATTATTCAGCCTGTTATGCTGCGCTTTGTGCCGCCAGTACACAGCAGTCCTTTTCAGACATTCAGTATAGGTAAAAAAAGCTTCTGGTATATGGGGATTCTACCAGAAGCTTTTTATAATGTGAGAATTTAAACATGTTTGTGTAGTTTTCCTGCAATAAGCAGATAGTAGCTTTCTATCAAAATTATTTACCCCTTTTGATCGTACAGGTTTTCTTATAGAAGGCGATGCCGTATCCGAGAATGTTCGGCAATCGTTTCATGTAATCAACTCCTCGTCTTTATTTGTATTATACCACACAGATGCAGACACAGCATACAAACCTAAAAAGATTGAAAAAGGGTAGAAAATGCGGAATGCAGATAGTACAATACTGTTATGAAACAATGCTTTCAGAATATAGAATATGGTTATTAGCAGGGAGATGAATTTATGCATATGATTGATGGAGCAACCTGTCTGATGGAAGTCGAACAGCTGATTCGGGAATACACGCAGATGCTGGGAAGGGATCTAAGCTTTCAAAAGCTGGAGGAAGAACTGCGTGATTTATTACGCAAATACAGTGGAACAGAAGGAAGACTGCTGGCTGCTGTTGCGGATGACGGTTGTGTTTCGGGCTGTGTAGCGTATCATCGCCTGAGTAAGGAATGCTGTGAAATGAAACGGCTGTATGTGAAACCGTCCTATCAGGGCCAGGGAATCGGACAGAAGCTGGTGGAAACGATTCTTTTGCTTGCGAAGGATGATGGCTATTCGTGCATGGTACTGGATACGATCGAGCCCTTACAAAGTGCCATCCGGCTGTATAAACGCCTCGGCTTTCAGGAAACGAAGCCGTACTATGACAATCCGATGGAGGATGTGATCTATATGAAGAAGCTTTTGAAATAAAGGAAGGCTGTAACACACATCACATGGATGCAAATACGGAGGTTTACCAAATAAAAAAATACGTCGTTTGACTTGTGGCGTTATAAGCTGCACGATAGTCATAGTCTCTTCTTGAAGAGCAGACGTATTTTTTATGGTTCTTTTTTGTTTTAGGTTGTTTACAAAAGGGAGAATTCAAATTCTATGGATAAAAACAATCATTTCGCATTCTCCATGTTTTGAATTACCCGCAATCAGGGAATAAACTTTTTTACTGCATCAACCTATTTCTTTTTCTCTGTAGTATACTTTTCGTAAATGTATTTCAGACCCTTGAAGGTCAGATTACGATCATAGATATCAATTTCATCCGTATTCTTATATATAATTTTCCCAAGGCCGCCGGTAGCGATGACCTTCATGTCAACGCCCAGTGCCTTTTTGAATTCCTTGATAATGTATTCACTTTGTCCGATATAGCCGTAAACCAGTCCGGCCTGCATGCTTGTTGTTGTTGTCTTCGCCAGAATGCTTGCGGGTTTTTTGATTTCAATTTCCGGAAGCTTGGCCGCCTGTGTCCACATTGCCTGTGCCCCGGTTTCAATTCCCAGAGTGATGACACCGTATTCGAAATTTCCATTCGCATCCACATAATCGAAGGTGGTGGCTGTGCCATAATCGACAACCAGACACGGACCTCCATATTCATAATAGGCTCCGGCTGCATCCACGATACGGTCGGCACCGACGGCCTTTGGATTTTCAGCCTTTACAGAGATACCGGTTTTGATTCCGGGACCTACCAGAATCGGCTCCTTATGCATATATTTGCGGATTCCATTCAGGAAAGAATGCATGATTTTCGGTACGACACTGGATACGATGACATCTTTTATATCCGCAGGCTGTACCTTGGAGGCATTTAGAAAGTTCATGACCATAAACCCGTATTCATCGCTTGTGCGTTTCATTTTGGTTGTCAGGCGATAATTGCCGATCAGCTTATCCCCGTGATAGATTCCGATTGTAATATTCGTGTTTCCTATATCAATGACTACTAACATCAGGCTTCTCCTCTTTCCTTGCTGAGAGCAGCCAGACGTGTAAGTATCTCAACGCCTACCTCATATTTGCTCATCAGATCCAGTGTTTCTGTATGATTTTTCTGAAGCAGAGTAACCACATTGGTATCCCCCTGAAAACCGGCTCCCTGTTCATGCAGGTTATTGGCTACGATCATATCGCAGTTTTTTCTATTCAGCTTTTCAGCGGCATGCTCCAGCAAATGCTCGGTTTCCATTGCAAAGCCGCAAATAATCTGATTTGATACTCTGTGCTCACCCAGCCATGCCAGAATGTCCGGGTTTTTCACAAAGGTGATTTCCAGAAATTCTCCCTGTTTTTTTATTTTGTTTTCTTCTGTTTTCTGTGCGCGGTAATCACCGACAGCGGCAGCCTTGATAATGATATCGCAGTCTGCATATTCCTGCTGTACGGCTTCAAACATATCCTGTGCACTGACAATCTGCACGACGCGAACTCCATGCGGGACGTTCAGCTGGACAGGACCGCTGATCAATGTGACATCCGCTCCCATGTCACGGGCTGCTCTGGCAATCTCATAGCCCATCTTCCCGGAGGAATGGTTGGAAATAAAGCGTACCGGATCCAGGGCCTCACGGGTTGGTCCCGCTGTGACCAGCACACGCTTTCCCCTGAGAAGTCCGGTGGTTTCCAACATACGGCAAATGCATTCCTCGATATGTGTGATATCCGCAAGCTTTCCTTTTCCGGTATCTCCGCAGGCAAGATATCCAACCTCCGGTTCCACCAGCTCATAGCCGAGTGCTTTTGCGGCTTCCAGATTTTTTTGTGTGACTGGATTTTCATACATGCCGGTATTCATTGCAGGGCAGATCACCTTAGGGCAGTCAGCTGCCAGAAAGGTCGTTGTGAGCATGTCGTCCGCAAGGCCGTGAACAATTTTGGCAATAACATTTGCGGTTGCCGGTACAAGGACAAAGATATCCGCACGATGTGCAATGGAAATATGTTTAACACTGCGATCCGCCACCTTTTCAAAGGTGGAAACCATCACATTGTGCTTTGTTAGTGATTCAAAGGTCAAGGGGGTGATGAATTCCGTGGCATTCTGTGTCATAATGACTTCCACATCATACCCTTTCTTGATCAGATTGCTGGTCAGCTGTGCCGCCTTGAAGGCCGCAATACCTCCGCTGACTCCCAATACAACTGTTTTTTTCATAGTATCCCTCACAGGTTCTTTATAAGTCGTTTACTATTATAACGCAACATTCTCCGCATCACAACTGTTTCAAAGCGAAAAAAGATAAAAAATTCACAAATGAAACATTCCTTTATATTTACACTTCCTTTTATAATTTCCATGCAATTTTTTTTGATTGCTATTATAATATAGGTAACGAAAGCGTGAGGAGGGAGCTTATGGAAATCGTAAATACAGAGGATATGCGGAAAATGGATGCGGAGGCGATTCATGAATACGGCATTCCCGGTATCATATTGATGGAGCATGCAGCGATGGCGGTTATGGACTATATCCGCGAGCATGTCGCAAAGGACAACCGGATCATGATCCTGTGCGGTCCGGGAAATAATGGCGGGGATGGCTTTGCCCTTGCACGTCTCATGGTGGAGGAGGGCTATTCACATGTCCGTATCCACTGCAGTGTTCCTTATGACCGTATGAGTCATGATGAGGCTGTGTATGCCAGAATTGCGGAAAGCTATGGTATAGAAATCATGAGGACGCAGGACATGGAGATGATCAAGCCGGCACTGGATGAGGCACAGGTAGTTGTCGATGCGTTGTTTGGAACGGGACTGTCACGCAATATTGAAGGCTTCTATGATGTTTTGATTCTGTATCTGAATCTGTTGAATAAGCATGTCATCAGTATCGATATTGCCAGTGGAGTTAACGGGGATACCGGCAGCATTATGAACTGTGCCGTACAAAGTGATGTAACCATCACCTTTGAATGTCTGAAAAGAGGACAGCTGCTGTATCCGGGCAGCAGCTATTGCAAGGATATCATCGTTAAAAATATAACGCTTCCCAAAGCTGTGAAAGCCAATATCGAACACAGCATTCATTTGCTGGATGAGGATACTGTGCGGACATTTCTTCCAAAGCGGGATGCACATTCCCACAAGGGAAGCTTTGGCAGGGTGATGATGGTTGGAGGCAGCTCCTATATGCACGGGGCAATAACGCTTGCGGCGAAGGCTGCACTGCAGAGTGGGACAGGGACGCTGACGCTGTTTCTGCCGGATTGCATCTCTGAGATTATTTCCATGAAGCTGGAGGAGAGCATGCTGCTGCCGGCTCCGTCAATGAATGGAAGCTTTTCTATGATTTCCGTTGATTTGTTGAAGCGCAATCTGGATGCATATGATATGATCACCATTGGAAACGGTATGGGACGGGGTGAGGTGACACAGGCGATGGTTCGCGCTGTGCTGGAAAGTGATCGTCCCTGTCTGCTGGATGGGGATGCCCTGTATGAGGCAGGGAAGCTGATGGAGCTGCTGCATCGTCCAGCGGTTACGATCCTGACACCGCACCCGAAGGAAATGAGTTATCTGTGCGGCTGCAGTGTGAAGGAAGTGCTGAAGGACCCTCTGCAGTGTGCCATGGAATTTGTGAAGCGGTATGAGAATACCGTGCTCGTATTAAAGGATCAGCATACGATCATCTGCAGGAAAGACGATATGTATATGAATACGGCCGGCAATCATGCACTTGCCAAGGGGGGCAGCGGGGATGTGCTGTGCGGTATTCTGACAGGACTGTATGCACAGGGAAAAGAGGCGCTGCAGGCAGCGGCATCCTGCATGATTAGCTGGCGGAACTGGCCGTAGTCCATGCCTGCGCGGCAGATGAGCTCATACAGAGAATGGATGCCTACAGCATACAGCCGGGTGATCTGATCGCGGTGCTTTCCGATACCTACGGGAAGCTGAAAAGGTGATACACTGCTTTTCTTTGAAAGACGATTTACATTACAGTGACTGTTTTTTCCTATCCAACAGACAGCATATGTCAGCCGCAGGGATAATGTTGATGTGTCAAAGGATACCACGAATAAGGATGGGATTATGTATAACCTAATTTATTTGGAAGGTCAGAAAGAGCTACCCGATCATTGCATCGATGCGGGTGTCTCTTTTTTATATTCGCTCTGATCCGGCTCCTGTTTATGAAAGAATGAATTTCTTGTGAAAATATACACAAAGTGGTTGTTTTTCGATAGGTTTAGGCGTAGAATGTAACTATAGAAAGGGTTTTGTAAGCCCTATAAGGAGGAAAACAGACATGCAGAGATTTACATTGCCAAGAGATATGTATCATGGAAAAGGTGCTTTGGAGGCTTTGAAGACACTGGAAGGTAAGAAGGCAATCGTTTGTGTCGGCGGAGGTTCCATGCGCCGCGGAGGTTTTCTTGATCGTGCCGTTGCGTATTTAAAGGAAGCCGGTATGGAGGTTCGCTTATTTGAAGGCATCGAATCCGATCCGTCAGTGGAAACCGTTATGCGCGGAGCGGATGAAATGCTTGCATTTGAACCGGACTGGATCGTTGCGATGGGTGGAGGATCACCGATCGATGCGGCAAAAGCGATGTGGATCAAATACGAGTATCCGGAAATTACATTTGAGGATATGTGCAAGGTGTTCGGTATACCGAAGCTTCGCAGAAAAGCACAGTTCTGTGCAATTTCATCTACATCCGGTACGGCAACAGAGGTTACCGCATTCTCCATCATCACAGATTATCAAAAGGGTATTAAATATCCGATTGCGGATTTTGAGATTACACCGGATGTAGCAATCGTCGATCCGGATCTGGTAACGACGATGCCGATCAAGCTGGTCGCACATACGGGTATGGATGCCATGACACATGCCGTGGAGGCCTATGTTTCCACAGCCAACAGCAACTTTACCGATCCGCTGGCAATTCATGCGATTGAAATGATCAAAGAGCATCTGGTAAAATCCTATAACGGGGATATGGATTCCCGTGCAGCGATGCATGATGCACAGTGTCTGGCTGGACAGGCTTTCTCCAACGCACTCCTGGGAATCGTTCATTCCATGGCACATAAAACAGGGGCAGTGTTCGCAGATCAGGGAGCCCATATCATTCACGGTGCGGCAAATGCGATGTATCTGCCAAAGGTTATTAAATTCAATGCGAAGGACGAAGCAGCTAGAAAGCGCTATGGTGTGATTGCGGACTATATGCATCTGGGCGGTTCCAGTGATGAGGAAAAGGTGGAGCTGTTGATTGCCTACCTGCGTGAAATGAGTGATGCACTGCATATTCCGCACTGTATCGCACATTATGGAAAAGATGGATTACCTGCTGAAGAAGGCTTTGTAAGTGAAGACGTATTCCTGGCACGTGTCGAGGATATCGCGGCAAATGCCATTCTGGATGCCTGCACGGGCAGCAACCCGCGGCAGCCAAGCCAGGAGGAAATGGTCAAGCTTCTGAAGTGCTGCTATTATGATACAGAGGTGGACTTCTAGTACAGGAATTGAATAGAGATAATGAATTTATAGCATATAAAAAAAACGGATAGCCGGTGTGAACCGATTATCCGTTTTTGTCCTGGATCAGCTGTCAGCCTTCATACTGTAAGATTGTGCATCAGCAAGGCTGCGTGTTTTTTTGATTCTCCAGTTTTCTCATCCGGGCATAAAAGCAATTCATGCTGGATACAGCGTTGTCATCCTTCTTCTTTCAGGCAGATGACATAGTTGCGGTATTTTTGATACAGCGTATCCGATAGCACTGCATCCAGATGAATACCATCTTCCTCATCTCTGCGGCTGATGACATGTGCATGCTTCATCAGCAGGGAATAGATACCGGTCTGCTGGTAGGGAATATGCAGCTTCACATGCTTTTCATCCGGATACAGGTGACTGTGGATCAAGTCCAGTAATTCCTGCAACCCGGCTTTTTCTTTGGCACTCATATATAGATCATGCGCATGCACCTGCGGATATTGATATCCGCTTTGATCGCACTTATTATAGACGGTAATCATTGGGATGTCGGCAGCCTTGATCTGCTGCAGCGTATCCTGTGTGATTTCCATCTGTCTTGCATATTCCTCACTGGATACATCTACGACCTGAACCAGAAGGGAAGCATACTGCACCTCCTCCAGTGTGGAATGGAAGGCCTCCACCAGATCATGAGGGAGATCGGAAACAAAGCCGACGGTGTCGGACAACAGAAAGGATTTTCCATCCGGCAGATCGATATGGCGGATACTGGTGTCCAGAGTGGCAAACAGCATATCCTTTTCCAGCACCTTTTTATCCTCCTCATAGGGACTGCTGTGCTCCAGCAGCATATTCATGATGGTACTTTTTCCGGCATTTGTATAGCCGACCAGCGATACGAGCGGCAGCATGGATTTCTGTCTTGCCCGCCGCTGATTGAAGCGCTGTGCCTCTATTTTCTTCAGCTCTCTTTGCAGCTCCTGAATCCGTGCATTGATTCTTCTTCGATCCAGCTCCAGCTGCTTTTCTCCGGCACCCTTGTTTTTTCCGCTGCCGCTTTGTCTTCCCAGCTGTGTATTGGCACCGATCAGACGGGGAAGCAGCTTCTTCAGCTGTGCGCACTCAATTTGCAGTCTTGCGGTACGTGTGACTGCCCGGCTTTCAAAAATGGCGAGAATGAGCTCTGTACGGTCCATGACCGGCGTCTGTAGGATTTCCTCCAGATTGCGGATTTGCAAGGGACTCAGATCGTGGTTAAACACAACGCGTTGTATTTCCTGCTCCTGCAGGTATGCATGAATTTCCTCACATTTACCGGTACCGATATAGGTTCTCAGCGTAATGCTTTTCAGATTCTGTGTAAAGGTTTCCTTTATTTCCATATCGGCTGCCTGTACCAGCTCAATAAATTCCTCGTTTTTCTCTGCTTGTTCTGTGGTATCCGCCAGAACGATGATAACCTGCTGCATGACATCACTCCTCTAGTATCTTATTGTAGCATGTTTTCCTGCAGTTTATGAAAAGAATTCGGATTTGCGAATCGATCCTGTAAAAGTATGCGGATTTCGTTTATACGCAGGCGTTGTCAGGGAAGGGAAAAATGCTATGAAGTGCATGCCTGCACGCTGACTGCAGGAAGGTGTATACAGTAAAAAACGGATGCCTGCAGGCATCCGCTCTTTTACAATCTGCTTATATAAGCGATTGTATTCCGGAATAAGAAAGCCTAAAGCGGCTGTGCCGCAGGTTTTCCTGTGGCTTCTATCTCCCGAAGCCAGTAATTCAGTATTTCCTGCAGCTTGCGTCCGCGCCGTACAATCTCATAATAATCCAGATTATGGCGAATGACAGGCTTTGGTGTTAACAGCATGTCCTCGTTAGTCCCATCCTGAAACTGCAGACGAAGATAGATGTTCAGGGGCTCATAGCCGTTTCCGCTGAACAGCGTGCCGTTTAGTATGGTATTGAGATTATTGTGACTGAGTGGTCTGAGCAGCAGCTCTGTTCTGATCAGTGTAGATAGGGGATACGTATGAGCGTTGGATGTGATATGCAGAATTCCGTTTTCCATTGTGAAGAAATCAGATCGTTTCATAAAATGCTCCTCCTTCCTGCTTTTCTATCATTAGTATATCATATGCTGTATAAAAAGTATATGAATTATAAGAAAAATAAGAAAAGTGTGCAGAATGAAGAAATCCGGGCAGTAATACCCGGATGTATCGCTATACAGGGAACATGCTTCAGGTGGGAATATCATGGAAGGCTCAAAATTATTTCACAGGCTTGACGTGAATTCTTCCCCGATATTCTGTTTCTGCGAAATAGAGATTCTCCGCAATTCTTGCCTCGGGATTCAGCTTGACATCCTTCAGCATCAGCTCCTTGAACGTTTCATAGCCCGCCATGTCAATCAGATGACCGCCATGCAGATAGCGCGGCTGTCCCTTCAGCACCTCGGCGGAGAAATCCTGCCAGTTGCGCAGGATTGCCAGAACGGCATCCTCACTCAGGAAATCCGCAAAGGTCTTTCCCATTCGCGGGTACTGCTTTCCGGTACGGCCGCCAATCAGAATTCGATAAAACGGCTTCGGGCTTCGCTGCATGGCATTGGTCGGACATACCAGCGTACATTCTCCGCAGCCGACACAGCAGCAGGTATCCTTTTCAATTTTGCCGTTTTTCAGACTGAGCACTCTTGTCGCATGGGATTCGCAGGCCTTTACGCAGGAGCCGCAGCCGATACACAGATCGCTGTGATATGTCGGCTTTGTCAGACCGATGATTCCAAAATCATTGAAGTGTCCCTTGGCGCAGTCATTCGGACAGCCGGCAACCGCAGCCTTGATATGATAATGACTCGGGAATACCTCCTGTTCGATCTTTTTTGCCATATCCTGTGTATTGATATTCGCCTTGATACAGTGGATACCGCCGATACAGGCCATGACATTGCGGGCACCGATGGTCGGAAAGCCGGCATCGGTTTCCATTTTCACACCGCACTGGGCGATTTCAACATCCTCCAGATAGTCCTTCAGCTCTTTATTGACGGCATCGATATTCTCATATTTGATGCCGGGGATGGCAAAACACTGGCGGGAACCAAAATGAAAGGTGCCGTCTCCGTATGCTTCTGCCAGATGCTCGACGAAGCTCAGATACTTTGCCTGTATCAGACCGCCGGGAACACGCATCTGCAGCATGTATTCACCCTTGACCTTGGACTGACGGAAGCAGTTGGTACGAAGGGCGTTGATATTCATATCCTGTGACATATCGTTTACCTCCTAATCCACAAGCCCTTTGGCTTTGGTATACGGAAAGACAGGGCCTTCCAGACAAACATACGTTTCATTGATTTTACAGTGTCCGCATTTTCCAAGGGCGCAGGACATCTTCCGCTCAAAGGAAACATAGATATGGTCCTCTGTCACGCCGTATTTCATACATTCCTGTGCGGTGAACTTCATCATGACGGGAGGGCCGACAATGATAACGGCATATTCCTCCCCAAAATCCTGAAACGGGATATCCTTAACATAATTCATCGCAAAGCCCTCCTGAAAGCCTTCGCGTTCTCCGTGATCGAGTGTCAGCGTTGTATGGAAATGCTTCGCCTGCCGCCATTGGCGCAGGTCGTTTTCAAACAGAACGTGCTGTGCATCCCGAAAGCCTGCGATGACATAAACATCTCTGCAGTCCTGCGGATTGTTCAGATAATGATGCAGGGTACTGCGCACCGGGGACACGCCGGTACCTCCGGCGATGACAGCAATGTGTTTTCCCTTGAATTCCTCCAGCGGAAAGCCGTTGCCATAGGGACCGCGGATATAGATATCATCCCCTGCGTGAAGATCAAACAGGACATTGGTCAGTGTGCCGACTCTGCGAATCGTAAATTCCACGGTGGAGTCGGTAAAGCTGGATACGGAAATCGGAGCTTCTCCGATCTTCGGCAGAGAAAGCTGGAAAAACTGTCCATGCCGAATCTGCGGATCCCTGAATTCGACAACAAAGGTGGATTCCAGATCGGTTTCCTCTATGATATTCAGGATGCGGTGCTTCTGCGGCAGCCATGGGTTGTTCATATCATTTCTCCTCCTTCATGTGTTCTACCTCGTCATGAAGACGCTGGATGATGTGCGTAAAGGATATATAGGACGGACAGATATCATCGCAGCGGCCGCAGCCTACACACATCTGATAGTCCGTGGCAAAGCGTTTTTTGAAATCATATACCTTGTGCATGGTTTTAAAGCGCATACGGTCCTTATACTCATCCCGGAAGGCATGACCGCCGTTTACCGTCGTGAAATCATCGTTCATACAGCCGGTCCATGTCCGGCGGCGTTCTCCGCTCTTTCCGTTTTCCGTATAGGGCGTATCCACCGTGTTGAAGCAGGAACAGGTGATGCAGACAGAATTGCAGGCACCGCAGCCGATACAGCGGCTCTGATAGTCCTTCCACATATCCAGTGTACGGATGGAGTCTACCATATCCTCACGGATATCCGGCACCTGTATGGTCGTTTTGTTTTCCCTGACAAATTTCGGCTGAAATTCTGCGTGTTCAAATGCTGAAAACAGATGCGCAAGCTGTTCGCTGCGACATTCCACCAGTACGCGTCCCTCTTCCTTCAGCGGACGCATGGCAAGGTCATATTCGTCTGTGACATTTGTTCCCATGGAACAGCAGGCACAGGATTCCCAGCCGTTTTCCGGACATTCCATCAGGATGAAATGCACCTTGTCCCGCATTCGTTTATAATAGGGATCCGGCTGCGGCCCGTTTTCCAGAAATATCTTATCCAGCCGCTTAATGCCGTGAATATCACAGCTTCGTGCAAATATCAGCAGGTCCTTTTCATCTGCCTGACTTTCCAGAAAATAATGCTCTGTGAAATGAAAGAGCGTCTGGTTGATCGGGTAGAAAACCTCCTTCGGGGAATAGTCACTGCGCTGTTCCCATTCGATTTCCTCCATACTGCGGATTTCCTGATAGCGGATGAGATCGGTATAGCAGTAGCGCCCCGCATTCTTCAATCGCTTGGGAGCATAAATCCGATAGCTTTGCCGAAGTGTGTCAAAAACCTGATTCACTTCCTCGAGTGTTAGTTGAAATGACATATGTCGTCCTCCTCACGTGCTTCCTCTATGTTTACAACCACCATATGCATGGACAGAGCATGTCATGCATACCGGTACTAAAGATATTGTAATCCCTTTCCCTGGCGAAGTGAATATGTTCACAAATGTATAAGCAATCCTAATATCTCTATAAATACAGGTAATGTCGGACGGATGGTGCTGCTTTCTCCGTGTATGGGCAGGAGAAGTGCATGAAAATGCAGCGCAGGGAAGATACCGTCTTCCTAATTATGTGAAAATATGTGAAAATACACATTTGAACTTCAAACTATTTACTTTTGACAATCAAAGTACTATAATTCCATTTGAATTTCAAAGCATATTGCGTATTTGGGATTCATATCGTCAAAATTATCGAATTATATCGTCCTAGTAATCAATACTAGGGTTATTATTTACTTTTAAATCTAGTATCTAAAACTAAAATAGTTGACATTCTTTACCAGTAGTGTTATTCTGGTAGCAGTCAAAGTGAATTTGCACAGGAGGAACAAGTATGTTTGAAAAAGTAAAAGAAGTACTGATGGAGGCCATCAACGTCGACGAAGATATGATTAAAATGGAAGCAAACCTGAAGGATGATCTGGGAATTGATTCCCTGGCAGCCGTGGAGCTTTCTCTGGAGCTGGAAACAGAATTTGATGTACGCATTGAGGATGAAGAGCTGGCAAAGCTGGTTACCGTAGCAGATATCGTAAGCCTGCTGGAAAGCAAAGCGTAAACAAGAGAAAAGCCAAGATACCTTGGCTTTTTTAAAATCCGTAGGAGGTAAGTACATGAATACAGATAAGATCCAAGACATCATCCGCGTTTTCGAGGAAAGCGGACTTCACAAAATGGAGCTGGAAGTGGATGACATGAAAATAAAAATGGAGAAGGGGGCAGCTGCGGACAGCAGGGCTGTGCATATGGAACCGGTGAAAACGGAACCGCTTCCCCCTGTGACAGCAGCACCACAGACTGCACCGCTTCCTGCAGTGGAAGTGAAGAAGGCAGCGGGGACCTGGGTGAAGGCGCCGCTTGTCGGCACCTATTACAATGCCCGCTCCCAGGGAGGAACGCCGTTTGTGGAAATCGGCCAGCAGGTGAAAAAGGGGGATGTCCTGTGTATTATCGAAGCCATGAAGGTCATGAATGAAATTCCTTCCCCGGTGGACGGTATCGTACAGGAGATTCTGATAACCAATGAAGCGATGGTGGAATTTGATCAGGAGCTGATCCGCATCGGTGAGGCCGCATGATCCGCCGACTTCTCATTGCGAACCGTGGAGAAATCGCGGTTAGAATCATCCGTACCTGCAAGGAAATGAATATTGAAACAGTTGCGGTGTATTCCACTGCCGATAAAGAGGCGCTGCATGTTCAGCTTGCGGATTATGCCGTATGCATCGGCGGTCCAAGAGCCAATGACAGCTATCTGAATATGAAGAATATCCTAAGCGCAGCCTGTATGACAGCCTGTGATGCGATTCATCCGGGCTTTGGCTTTCTGAGTGAGAATGCGAAGTTCGCCCGGCTGGTGCTGCAGTGTGGTCTGATCTTCGTCGGTCCCAATCCGGATGTGATTGAGCAGATGGGAGATAAGAACAACGCCCGCCGCTGCATGATGGAGGCCGGGGTACCGGTCATTCCCGGCAGTAAGGATCTGTTGGAAACCGTACAGGATGCCGCAGCCATGGCAGAGAAAATCGGATATCCGGTGCTGATCAAGGCAAGCAGCGGAGGAGGCGGACGCGGAATGCGCCGTGCGGATTGTGCCGAAGAGCTTGCGGATGCCTTTGATACGGCGAAAGCGGAGGCCCGTGCAAATTTTGGGGATGACGCCGTCTATATGGAAAAATTCATTGTTGAGCCGAAGCATGTCGAGGTGCAGCTGATGGCGGATAAGCACGGGAATGTCGTGCATCTGTATGAGCGCGACTGCTCCTGTCAGCGCCGCAATCAGAAGCTGCTGGAGGAGGCGCCCTGCCATATATTAAAGGAAGATGTACGTGAACATCTGCTTCGTGATGCCGTGCGTGCCGCAGAAAGTGTCGGCTATGACAGTGTGGGAACGATTGAGTTTCTGCTGGATGCCCGTGGAGATTACTATTTCATGGAAATGAACACACGGATCCAGGTGGAGCATACCATTTCCGAGGAAATATGCGGCATCGACCTGATCAAGCAGCAGATTCGCATTGCGGATGGTCATAAGCTTGCCTGTAGGCAGGAGGATATCGTCTGCCGCGGTCATGCCATCGAATGCCGTATCAATGCGGAGAATATCAAATATAATTTTGCGCCCAGTCCGGGACAGGTGAGCTTTATCAACTTTCCGCTGGGACGCCGTGTGCGCATTGAGAGTGCAGTATACAACGATTATAACATACCGCCATACTATGATTCCATGATTGCCAAAATCATCACCTATGCGGATACCCGTCTGGAATGCATCAAGCGGATGCGCTCCGCACTGGAGGAGCTGTTGATCGAGGGTGTGGAAACCAATATCGAATTTCAGTATCTGTTACTGCATCATCCGACATTTGTCGGCGGCCGCTACGATACCGGCTTTATGGAATCATTTATAAAGGAGCTGAAAGAGGATGGAACAATTATTTAAGGTACGAAAGAACCGTCTGGACCTGTTTAAAAAACGCCGTACTCTGCCGGTAAGAGAACCGCTGGAGGCTCCGGATAATCTGTATCAAAGCTGTCCACAATGCAAGGAGAGTATCCTGTTTGAGGATCTTATGCACAATCTGTATGTATGTCCCCATTGCGGACATCACATGAAGCTGACCGCACGGGAACGCCTGCGCCAGATCGTGGATGAAAACAGCTTTACCGAGCTGGATCGAAGGCTCTTTCTGAAAAAGGAGCAGCTTGCTTTTCCGGGCTATGAGGAGAAGCTTTCCCGCCTGCAGAAGAAAACAGGTCTGCAGGAAGCGGTTGTCTGCGGTGCAGCGAGCATTGGCGGCTTTCCATGTGCGATCGCCGTGATGGACAGCAATTTCTTTATGGGCAGTATGGGACAGATCGTCGGAGAGAAGATTACCCGCTGCATCGAATATGCGACGAAGAAGAAGCTGCCGCTGCTGATTTTTACGACAAGCGGCGGAGCGCGTATGCAGGAGGGAATCCTCTCTCTTGTCCAGATGGCAAAAACAAGTGCGGCACTTGCGAAGCACAGTGATGCAGGGCTGCTGTATATATCCTATCTGACACACCCGACAACCGGCGGGGTAAGCGCAAGCTTCGCCATGCTGGGGGACATCATTCTAAGTGAACCGGACTGCCTGATCGGCTTTGCGGGAAAACGTGTTATCGCCTCCACGGTCAAGGAGGAGCTGCCGGCCAACTTTCAGAAGGCGGAGTTTCTGCTGGAAAAAGGCTTTGTGGATGCGATTGTGGAGCGAAAGGACAGCAGGGATACCTTGCGGCGTATCCTGAAGCTGCACGAAAGGAGAGCATCATGAGCATAAAGGAAGCAGAAAGCAGCATTGCAGTTCTGGAAGCCGAGCTGGCAAAGCTGGATGCCATGGATCCTCACGCCGATGAGCTGCGTTTACAGATCGATCATTTACGAGAGGAAGCAATGCTGCAGCTGGATGCCTGGGATATCGTTTATCTGGCACGCCATCCCAAGCGTCCAAAGGCTGCAGACTATATCCGGGCACTGTTTCCGGATTTCATGGAGCTGCATGGTGATCGCTGCTATGGAGATGATGCGGCCTGTCAGGGCGGCATTGCGACCTTTCATGGAAGAAGTGTAACCGTTCTTGCCCAGAGCAAGGGAAAGACGCTGGAGGAAAACATGCAGCGCAACTTCGGAATGCTGCATCCGGAGGGCTATCGCAAGGCAATCCGACTGGCAAAGCAGGCGGAGAAGTTTCACCGTCCCATCATTACACTGGTCGATACTGCGGGTGCGTATCCGGGAAAGGGTGCCGAGGAGCGCGGACAGGCGGAAGCCATTGCGCAGTGTCTGGCAGTGTTCTCAGAAATCCGTACCCCGGTGCTTGCCATCGTATTAAGTGAAGGCGGCAGCGGTGGTGCACTTGCCTTTTCGGTTGCGGATCACATCATGATGCTGGAGCATGCCATCTATTCCATTCTCTCCCCGGAGGGCTTTGCAAGCATTCTGTGGAAGGATGAATCCAGAGCGGCAGAGGCAGCCGGCGTGATGGAGCTTACGGCTGCGGATTTAAAGCGCAAGGGTATCATTGATACGATTATCGCGGAACCAAAGGGTGGCGCGCATATCTGCTTTGACTATGTAGTCGAGCATCTGCGGGAGCAGCTGGAAAATGTTCTGGATGATTTGTGCAAGAAAAAGGAAAAGGTACTGCTGGCAAAGCGGTATGAAAAATATCGAGTGATGGGGGCAAATTATGAAGAGCTGTAGCATCAAGGGACTGGGCTATGCGCTGGCAAAACGCCGCGTTACCAATGAGGAGCTGAGCACCTTTGTCGATACGAATGACGAATGGATATCCAGCAGAACGGGAATCCGTGCCAGATATATTTCGGAAGAAGAGAATACGAGTGATCTTGGTGCACGTGCGGCCCGTATGGCAATCGACAAATCCGGCATTGATCCTAAAGAGATTGACCTGATCATCACAGCAACCTTCACACCGGATCAGACAACCCCTTCCACGGCGTGTCTGATTCAGGAAAAGCTGGGTCTGAACAATCAGCATATGATGGCGTTTGATCTGAATGCGGCATGCAGCGGCTTTCTGTACGCATTGCAGAGTGCCCATGCCATGCTTGCGGCAGGACAGGTGACGTGTGCCCTTATCATCGGTGCCGAGGTCATTTCCAAGCAGCTGGACTGGAACGATCGCTCCACCTGTATCATTTTTGCGGATGGAGCCGGAGCTGCCATCGTGAAGCAGGAGGATACGAATAAGCGTATGCTGCATTTTGCAGGGAGTATGGGAGATGCCGCCGGTGTGATTCACAGTGATGCACCCAAACCAAGACCCTTGTTCTCAGAACAGCCCTATCAGCCCTCCGTGGTCTGTATGGAAGGAAATGCGACCTTTCGCTTTGCGGTGAAAGCCATGCAGGAGGCCATTGAGGATGTACTGAAACAGGCAGGGGAACGCATTGAGGATATCGACTGGATCGTACCGCATCAGGCAAATGTGAGAATCATCAACAACGTATGCAAACGCATGCACATCGACAAAGAGCATGTGTATATCAATATTGAGGAATATGGAAACACCTCGGCCGCAAGTATTCCGCTCGCTCTGGGAGAAATGAGTGAGAAGGGCTTGCTGCAGCCGGGTATGAAAATCGTTCTGAGCGGATTTGGTGCAGGCTTTACCTGGGCCGGCTGCTATATCGAACTGTAAGGAGAGCTGTATGTTAATAAATGAATTGTTAGGAATCAAATATCCGATTTTCCAGGGAGCGATGGCAAATATCGCGACGCCGGAATTTGCGGCAGCCGTATCCAACTGCGGCGCACTTGGCATTATCGCGACTGGTGCCATGGATGAGCACCAGACACGGGAGGCAATCCGTACCTGTAAGCAGTTAACGGATAAGCCGTTCGGCGTCAATGTCATGCTGATGAATCCGCATACGCAGGCCATCATGAAGGTGATCTGCGAGGAACAGGTTGCGGTGGTTACCACAGGTGCCGGCAATCCGGGACCGTATATTCCAGCATTAAAGGAAAGTGGCTGTAAGGTGATTCCGGTTGTGGCAAGTGTGGCACTGGCACGCCGCCTGGAAAAGTCCGGTGTGGATGCCGTCATTGCCGAGGGTGGAGAATCCGGCGGTCATGTGGGAGAAACAACGACCATGTCACTGGTACCGCAGGTTGTGGATGCTGTGTCCATTCCGGTTCTGGCAGCCGGAGGAATCGCAAGCGGCCGGCAGCTGAATGCAGCACTGTGTCTGGGCGCTGTAGGTGTGCAGGTCGGTACTTGTCTGCTGCTTGCAGAGGAATGTCCGATCCATGAAAATTATAAAAGGGCTGTTATGAAGGCGAAGGATATGGATTCTGTTGTCACCGGCAGAAGCACGGGAACACCGGTTCGTATTCTGAAAAATCAGATGGCACTGCAATATCTGAAGCTGGAACAAAGCGGAGCCGATAAGGAAGAAATGGAAAAGCTGACACTGGGCGGTCTGCGAAGAGCCGTTCTGGAAGGTGATATGCGTCATGGCTCTGTTATGATGGGGCAGGTTGCCGGTATGTGTAAGGATATCCGTCCGTTACAGGATATCCTCGACTCTTTGATTCACGAAAGTGAAGAAGAGGCGGTAACGCTGCAGCAGGCGGTAAAGGAACTGTGCTATGAGTAAACGCATTCCCATTGGTTCAAAGTATCTGGAAAAGCCGATTATTCAGGGCGGTATGGGAGTTGGTGTTTCGCTGGGAAATCTTGCCGGTGCTGTCATGAAGGAAGGCGGCATGGGTGTGATTTCTGCGGCACATCCGGGATATCGCAAAGAAAATTTCTGGAAGGACCCCCTTGCCTGCAACATCGAAGCAGTATATGAGGAAGCAGCCAAAGCCAGAGCAATCAGCGGGGGCAGAGGTCTTTTGGGTGTCAATGTGATGGTCGCATCCCATCATTATGAGGACTATGTGAAGGCTGCCATTGGGGCAGGCGTGGATGTTATCATTTCCGGTGCAGGTATGCCGATGAATTTGCCGTCTGTGGAAGGCAGCGATCAGTTGGCTCTGGCACCGATTGTATCCAGTGGTCGTGCCGCGCGTCTGATTTTGAAAAGCTGGGATCGTCATTATCATCGCTGTCCGGATTTCATCGTTGTGGAGGGAAGTCTGGCGGGCGGACATCTGGGCTTTAAGAAGGAAGAGCTGCTGTCCGGCAAAGTGAAGGAGCTTTCCGAGCTGGTCTGTGAGGTACTGCAGGAAATACAGGCATATGAGGAACTATACCAGACAAGCATTCCGGTATTTGCGGCGGGTGGTGTGTATACCCGTGAGGATATTGCGGCATTGTTGAATATCGGTGCAAGCGGTGTCCAGATGGCAACCCGTTTTATCGCAACGACAGAATGTGATGCGGATCTGGCATTCAAGCAGAAAATCGTAAACGCCAGGAAAGAGGATATTACGCTGGTGGCGAGTCCGGCAGGACTTCCGGGCCGTGCTGTGATGACAGCGTTCATGCGCAATGCGTCAAAGGGCAGAATTGCCCCAAAGCACTGCATTGGCTGCATGAAGCCGTGTGTTCCTGCTACCACACCGTATTGTATCAGTGATGCACTCGTGCATTCGGTAGAGGGTGATGTGGAAAACGGTCTGGTATTCGCAGGAGCCAATGCATGGCGTGTTATGGACATCGTGAGTGTGCATGATCTCATGGCGGAGCTGTGTGCATAATGTACCAGCTTAGGTAAATGCGATAGCTTAAAAACGTAAAGTATCAGTTAAATAGAGAATGGTTTATCAGTAAGTAGGAACTGCGCAGGATGCGCGGGGAAATGGAGTCAGGCATGAAAACAGCATTTCTGTTTTCCGGTCAGGGAGCACAGTATCCCGGCATGGGAAAGGATTTATATGAAAACTACGACAGTGCAAAGGCGGTCTTCGACAGCATAGATACGGATTTTAATGTGAAAACGCTTTGCTTTGAAGGACCAAAGGAGCAGCTGGACGATACACAATATACACAGGTGGCAATTTTTGCCCACGCAATGGCGGCAGCGGCTGTATTACAAGAAAACGGCATTCATGCTGATGTGACTGCCGGACTGAGTCTAGGAGAATACAGTGCTCTGTGCTATGCGGACTGCTTTTCAGTACAGGCAGGCGCAGAAATTTTGCGGGAACGCGGAAAGCTGATGGCCAATGCACTTCCATCAGGAACGAGTGCGATGGCTGCGGTATTGATGCTGGATAAAGAAGCGATTTTAAACGCCTGTGAAGCGGTACAGGATATCGGTGTATGTGAAATCGCCAATTACAACTGTCCGGGACAGATCGTCATCACAGGTGAAAAAGCAGCGGTTGAGGCATGTGGAAAAAAATGTCTGGAGGCAGGCGCACGAAGAGTGATCCCCTTACAGGTTTCCGGTGCCTTTCATTCCTCCTTATTGCAGGAGGCAGGAAAACAGCTGCATCAGGTGCTGTCCGCTTATGAGCTGAAGACACCGCGCATCCCGGTATTGCATAATCTTACCGCGTGTGTTGCGGACCGTCCACTCATCGATTTGTTAAGTGAACAGATTTCACACAGCGTACTGCTGGAGGATACCATAAGGAATATGCTGGCAGACGGTGTCGATACCTTTATCGAGGTAGGTCCCGGCAAGGCGGTCAGCGGCTTTGTAAAGAAATGTGCAAAGGGCATGGATGTGAACATACTGCATGTGGAAGATGCGGCAAGTCTTGTGGAAACGCTGGATTATATGAAAGGATAAGGCTATGGAAAGAAAAACTGCATTTATCAGCGGGGCATCCCGCGGAATCGGGGAAGCCATTGCGATTACCCTGTCAAAGGAATACAACGTGATCATCAATTATGCACACAGTGAAGAGGGAGCCCGTGCGGTTCTGGCACAGTGTGATCCTGAAGGTCATCACAAAATGATACAGTGCGATATCTCCGATGGAGAGCAGGTAAAGGCCATGCTGGAGGAAATCGTAAAGGAATACGGGCATCTGGATGTCGTGGTAAACAATGCCGGTATTACAAAGGATAATCTGCTGCTGCGTATGAGCGATGCGGATTTTGATGATGTTATCCGCGTCAATCTGAAGGGAACCTACAACTGTATCCGTCATGTCGCAAGGATCATGATGAAACAGAAATCCGGAGCAATTGTCAATATGGCAAGTGTTGTCGGATTATGCGGAAACATGGGGCAGGCCAATTATGCAGCGAGTAAGGGCGGCGTGATTGCATTGACGAAAAGCTGTGCTAAGGAGCTTGCGTCAAGAGGTATCCGTGTGAATGCCGTTGCGCCGGGCTTTATCGCTACTGCGATGACGGACAAGCTGGCAGACAGTGTTAAGGAAAGTGCGCTTGCCTCCATACCGATGAAAAAATTCGGAGCAGTTCAGGATGTTGCCAACGTGGTGAAGTTTCTGTGCAGTGAGGACAGTACCTATATCACAGGGCAGGTTATTGCCGTAGACGGCGGGATGGTGATGTAAATGAAGAGAAGAGTTGTCATAACAGGGATGGGCGTTGTATCCCCGATTGGAAATGATGTGGAGCAGGTCTGGGACAGTGTTCAGCACTCCCGCTGCGGTATTGATAGGATTACGCATTTTGATGCGGGGGACTTCCGTGCCAAGCTGGCCGGTGAGGTCAGAAATCTGGATATGGAGCAGTATTTCACAAAGCGTGATCTGAAATTCAATGACCGCTTTACACAATTTACACGAATAACCGCAAAGCAGGCATATGAAAACAGCGGTCTGCAGGATACGGAATTCAATCGCGATCGCTTCGGAGTGATCATCGGTTCGGGAATCGGTGGTATTTCCACAATTGAGGGCGCGTCCCAGACGATTGAAAGCCGTGGACCAAGCCGTATCTCTCCGTATTTCATTCCCATGTCCCTGATCAATCTGGCAGCGGGAAGTGCTGCCATTGATATGGATGCACACGGCAATGTATCCAGTGTGGTGACTGCCTGTGCGGCGGCAACCAACGCCATTGGAGAAGCCTTCCACCGCATTCGTGACGGCTATGAGGATGTGATGGCTGCCGGGGGAAGTGAAGCGGCAGTAACACCGGTGGCAATGGCAGGATTTGCGAGTATGCGGGCACTGCATGAGGGAGAGGATCCCAATCGTGCTTCTATTCCCTTCGATGCGGATCGAAAGGGCTTCGTTATGGGAGAGGGAGCCGGTGTGCTGATTCTGGAGGAGCTGGAGCATGCGCTTGCCAGAAATGCGGAAATCTATGGGGAGGTCATCGGGTATGGCAGCACCTGTGATGCCAATCATATTACGGCACCGCTTGCGGATGGAGCACAGGCGGCCCGTGCCATGACCATGGCAATCGAGGATGGAGCTATTACAGCTGCGGATGTTGATTATATCAATGCGCATGGAACCAGCACGCCGCTCAATGATGCCAGTGAAACGCTGGCTGTGAAAAAGGCGTTTGGCGCTGCAGCGATGAAGCCGTATGTATCCAGTACGAAATCCATGTCCGGACACCTGCTTGGTGCCAGTGGGGCACTGGAAGCGATCATTTCGACACTGGCAGTGAAGAACGGCTTTGTGCCGGCAACGATCAACTATCATCATGCGGATCCTGCCTGTGATCTGAACCTTGTGGTCAATGAGGGGAAGCAGGCGGATATCCGTATCGCCATGTCCAATTCTCTGGGCTTCGGCGGACATAATGCGAGCATCCTTATTCGCAGATGGGAGAAGTAAGCATGATCTACAACAGTGATGATATTCAGAAAATCATACCGCACCGCTATCCGTTTCTTCTGGTGGACCGCATTGAGAGCATCGAGGGAAACAAGGTTGTGGGAATCAAATGCATCAGTGCCAATGAGATGCAGTTTCTCGGACATTTTCCGCAGAAGGCAATTATGCCGGGTGTCCTGCAGCTGGAGGCGCTGGCACAGACCGTGGCAGTTATGCTGCTGAGCAAGGAAGAAAATAAAGGGAAAATCGGATTGTTTGCCGGTATCAACAAGGCACGCTTTAAGCGTCAGGTGATTCCCGGGGATGTGTTGAAGCTGGAGGCAGAGGTTACCAGAGAACGTATGGGTATCGCCTTCGTGAATGCAGTTGCCAGCGTGGATGGTGAAGTTGCACTGACTGCGGAAATGATGTTTGCGGTGGAAGATCCGAAAAAATAAAGAACCGTGTGCGCAGCACGCATTTCCAGCTCAACAACTGCTGCGCACAACGGGTGGAAACGTATCGCTTTCCGCCCGTATATAATAAGGAAAAGAGGTAGGGCTATGCTGCTTGGAGTAGGCTGTGATATTGTGGAAATCGCAAGAATAAAACGTGCTATGGAAAAGGAATCGTTTCTGCGTGTGCTGAGTGAACAGGAGCGAAAGCTGTTTGACCGCATTCCAAAAGAACGCCGTGCGGAATGGCTGGCAGGTCGCTTTGCGGCTAAGGAGGCGGTTATCAAAGCGGTGCATAAGGAGAAATCCTATGTCCTTTCCGCTGTTGAAATTCTTGCGGATGCCGCTGGTGCTCCCACATGCTATATCGCAGGTCTTCAGGTAGAGGTATCCATATCTCATGAAAAAGAATATGCCATTGCCTATGCAGCGGCGATGAAGGAGTAGGTGTTTATGTATATATTGCGAAGTCTGTATCTTCTCTGGCTCATTCCAAGAAGCTGGATCGATGCTGTCCTTGTACGGAAAAAACCGTTTGCACAGCGGTATGCATGTATGAAAAAATGGTCGGAAAGGCTGTTGTCGCATTATCGTGTGACACTGGATGTACAATTTCAGGAACAGCTGCCCAAGGATCTACCGATTTTGTTTGTATGCAATCACCAGAGCGAATTCGATATGCTGCTACAGATGGCTGTCCTTGATCTGCCGTTTACCTTTATCTCCAAAAAGGAAAATGAAAAGGTGCCGTATGTGGCTGCGTGGTCAAAGACACTGGAGGTCATACTATTTGACAGAGAGGATCGCGGCAGTGCCATTCATATGCTGCGGGAGGCCGCAAGACGGCTCAAGGCGAAGGATAATCTGCTGATTTTCCCGGAGGGAACCAGAAGCAAGGGCGGTGTAATGCATCCCATGCAGGCTGGCTCCATGCAGCCGGCGTTTATGGCAAAGGCTTGCATTGTTCCTATTGTATTAAAAAATTCCTACGACTATATGGATGTGATGAAGCACAAGGGAACGTTTCATATTCATATCCTAAAGCCGCTGTATTATGAAGATTACAAGCCTTTAAAGGCGGAGGGTGTAACTGTACAACTGCAGGAGGAAATGCAGCGGGTACTGGATGAAGCATAAAGAGAGATAACGGCTGATTCATGCGGCCGTTATTTTTCTTCTATAATCCTATTGGAAGTGACATTTTAAATCCACAAAATAAAGCGTGACAAGCATTGTTTAGATATGCATCAATATCCGAGATAGATCATTCTATTTTTAGAAAAATGTGTTTTTAATGATATGTTTTTATGAGAAAAATGTGCAATGCTGAAATATATGTTATGATACATACAAAGGTATGCATGCAGAATTACCATACGATATGCGGTTTATAACCACCGGATTCTCAGGAGGAGCACACATGATAAAAAACAGATATATCAGTAATGTTAAAATGGCAACACCGCCTGCTGCGGACTCCTATCTTGCAAGTTTGCCGGCCGTTCGCTGTCTGAGCAGTATGGGTCAGCTGTCCTTTGATGCACCGGTCACCTTCTTTGTCGGAGAAAACGGTACTGGAAAATCCACTCTTTTGGAAGCAATCGCTGTCTCCTACGGCTTTAACCCGGAAGGAGGCACCAGAAATTTCAACTTTTCAACACAGGATTCCCACTCTTCTTTATATGAACATATTCAGCTGGGGAGAGGCGACTATCCAAAAGACGGTTATTTCTTACGCGCAGAGAGCTTTTACAATCTCGCCTCCAATATCGACGAGCTTGATCAATATCCGGATCGTTCCCGCCATATCATCGACAGCTATGGCGGAGTATCCCTGCACCGGCAGTCTCACGGGGAAAGCTTCCTCTCTCTAATTCACAATCGTTTTGGCGGCAATGGGCTGTATCTGCTTGATGAGCCGGAGGCGGCGCTGTCTCCCTCCCGCATTCTCACACTGATTGCAGAGGTGCATGGACTGGTTCAACAGAACTCTCAGTTTCTCATAGCCACCCATTCTCCCATGCTTATGGCCTATCCCTATGCAAAGCTTCTGGAATTCTCAGAAGCAGGCATTCAGGAGGTTTCTTATAAGGATACCGAACACTACCAGCTGACAAGAAGATTTCTTGAACAGCCCGAACGCTATCTTAGCTATCTGCTGGAGGAATGAAATGAAAAGCGGCAGGAGCTGCCTCCCATAAGCAGGGTCTGCTTCCTCTGTTTCTACAAATTGACATTTTGATCGATATGCCACGGTCAAAATGTCTTTTTTTACACCTTTTTCATCATTTCCATACACAATGTTTACAACCGCTTAACAAACCTCTCTTGGCTACAAGGTAAGCTATACTCGTAACAAGGAGGAGCTTATGAAACGTAAAGAAAGAACCCGGATTCTGGTACACTGTTCAAATGAATTCCTCACACAGTGGGCGCAATATTTTGAACAGCAGACGCAGTTTCATGTTATTGAGGAACCGAAAAATGCTTTGACAATGCTTCGTATGAGAGAAAGCGCACAGCATTCCCTCTTTTATCTGGGAGAGGTGCTGGTCAGCGAAACCAGAGTAAAGTGCAGGGATACAATCGGCATTGGACTGATACAGGGAAATGAGCTGGAGAAATCCTATGCTCTGGCAGTGATCGACGCTGCCTGCAATGCAGCGCTTGACGGTGTGGATCAGCTGGAAAAGGCTCTGACTCAGGAGAAACAGAAGCAGGATGCTGCACATGCACGACATGTGGCAGGTATATTGAAAACGCGCGTGAACTTTGAAACGATGGATGTGTAAGGAGAACAACATGAACTTTGATATGGTATTTGATATACAGCATGCCTACCGTCAGGTAGTTCATGCCTTCGCCTATCCCGGTGAAATAGTAAGTCTGAAGCAGGAGGCGGACAGGTTGGAGGCTGGGCTGCCTTGTCGGGCTGCTACCGGTGTACTGCTGTATATGCTGCTGGATGCGGATACCAGCTTTCATGCTGTGGAAGAGGAACAGCTGACAGACAGCATAGCCAGACTGACCTACTGTCAAAGCTGTTCGCTGGAAACCGCAGCACATGTCATTGTGACAGGGAAGCATAGGAACAGACTGTGTGAAATCATGCAGAAGATTCAGACAGGCACGCTGGAGGATCCGCATCTGGGAGCGACGCTACTTGTGGAATGTGATTCTCTGCAGGAGGGAGCCGAGCTGATATTACGAGGTCCCGGCATACCGCACGCACATACGATTGCTTCCCCGCTAAACAGTGACTGGGTGGAGGTCCGCGCTCTTGTGAATGAGGAATTCCCTCTGGGCTTCGATATGCTTTTGATCGATGCGGATGCGAACTGTATGGCGCTGCCGAGAACAACACAGGTGGAAAGGGGATAGGACAATGGCATATGTAGCGGTAAAGGGCGGCGAACAGGCAATTGAGGAAAGCCTGCGCCGATTGAAATATGAACGTGTCAAAAAGGGCGCCGGTGCTAGTGTTGACCAGATTGAACAGGGCATGCGGCTTTTGGTGGATCAGGTGATGAGTGAAGGCAGTCTGTACGCCCCCTCCCTCGCCGCACTGGCAATCAAGCAGGGAGAGGGCAGTATGGAGGAGGCGGTATTTCTGCTGCGAAGCTATCGTTCCACACTGCCGCGCAGGTACTACTCCCATATTATTGACAGTCGGGAAATGGAGGTCGAACGCAGAATATCCGCAGCCTTTAAGGATATCCCGCAGGGACAGCTTCTGGGTACGAGCTATGATTACGTACACCGCCTGCTTGACTTTGATTTGTTGCAGGAGCGTGAGGAGGAGCTGAAGCAGTATGTGGAGGCGTTTCTGAGTGAGGAATGCACCAAAGAGAAAACAGATCTGCGCCTTCCAAGGGTCAGCGACTATCTGCGCAGGGAAGGGCTGCTGCCACCGGTGGAAAATGATAACCGTGCTCCGAAGGATGCCACAAAGCAGATGCTCAGCTTTCCCACGCAGCGCAGCGAGCGTCTGCAGATTCTAAGCAGAGGGATGACGCAGGCGGTAACCGCACTGGGCTATGCTTCCCTGCGCGGCTATGGTGTTGTGCATCCGACAGTGGGGGAGCTGCGTGTGGGGCAGCTGCCAATCAGTGTTCCGGATCCCCTGCAGCCAGAGCGTGAGGAGGATTCCTATTATATCGGAGAAATTAAGGTGACAGAGGTAGAGAGTCTGATCCCGGTTACCATAACCGATCCAAATGGGGAAAAGGAGCTGGAATTTAAGGTCGGCTATGGCATCACCATGGGGCAGAACGAAACCAAGGCGATCGCTATGAGTATTCTGGATACATGTCTGGAAAGCGAGGATAAAGGCTTTGCGGTCAATGACGAGGAATTTGTGCTCTACCATATTGATGCGGTGGAAGCAACCGGCTTTATATCGCACTTAAAGCTTCCCCACTATGTCACATTTCAATCGAAATTAAACAGCATGAGAAAAACAAAGAAGGAACAGGCCGATGATGAAAAAGAAATATAATTTTGCCTTCTTCGATGAAGGCAGCAAGCGGGAAATCCGCAGAGCCTCACTGAAGGCCATCTGTATACCCGGATATCAGGTGCCCTTTGCGTCCCGGGAGCTGCCGATCGCCAGAGGCTGGGGAACCGGCGGGCTTCAGCTGAGTCTTTCGCTGGTCGGTCCAAGGGATATTGTTAAGGTGATTGATCAGGGCAGTGATGAAAGCGTCAATGCCATCAGTATCAAAAATCTGATCAGGGCCACCACGGGAGTAGAGCTGACCACGCATACGGCTCTTGCCACCCTCATACAGTCGCGTCACCGTATACCGGAGGTACCTCTTAAAAAAGACCAGATTCTGATTTTACAGGTACCGACACCGGAACCGCTGCGGGAATACGAGCCAAGCGAGCGTGCAACCAGACGACTGCATGCCGAAAAGGAATATACCGGGGCCTGGCTGCTGCTTTTTGAACAGATTATGAAATATGGAAGAGTAACCATGGGGGCCGATCATCCGGTACTCGTAAACGACCGCTATGTGACAGCTCCCTCTCCCATCCCCCGCTTTGACAATCCGAAAATGATGAGAAGCGAGGCGCTGATTCTTCTGGGAGCCGGACGGGAAAAGAAAATCTATGCGATTCCACCCTATACGAAGGTCGTATCGCTGGACTTTGATGATCATCCCTTCGAGACCGAAGATTTTCAGGGGAAATGCTGCCGGCTGTGCGGGGTATCTCATGTCTATCTGGATGAAATCATCGATGAAACAAATGGCAGTGTCAGCTATCAGTGCAATGATACCAGCCAGTGTCTGGAACGCCTGAATGCGAAAGGAAGGGAAGCATAATGGACTACAACGATGTACCGCTGATGCGTGTATCACATCTCAACAAACGCTTTGGTGAGGGCTGTCCCCATTGCCGCAGCCATTCGGTAAAGCTGCAGGGAAACTATTGCCCGAAATGCGGAACCGTATATGCCTGCCGGGATATCAGCTTTGATGTATATGACGGGGAGATTCTTGGCGTGGTGGGAGAAAGCGGCAGCGGCAAGTCCACCATGATGCAGTGCCTGTACTTTGACCAGGAGGTGACAGGCGGCAGCTGTACAATCCGTACCTATAAAAACGGAGCTGCCAACATCTTTGAGCTGACTGCCCAGCAGCAGCGCTATATCCGCAATCACGTACTTGGCATGGTATATCAAAATCCCTATCTCGGATTGAAAATGAATTTTTCCAGCATGGGAAACATCGCTGAAAAGCTGATCGCGGCAGGAAAGCGCAATGTGAAGGCTATGAGTGAACGCGGTGAGGAGCTGCTAAACGCTGTGAAAATTCCGGTGCACCGCATGAAGGAGGAGCCGAGGAAATTTTCCGGCGGCATGCAGCAGCGTGTTCAGATTGCCAAGGCTCTCAGCAACAATCCGCCGATTCTTCTGCTGGACGAGGTCACAACCGGACTGGATCTATCGGTGCAGGCAAATGTATTAGACCTGATTAAGAAAATACAGCGGGAGCTGGGGGTATCCATGCTTGTGGTATCGCATGATCTGGGGGTGATTCGCATGCTGGCGGATCGAACGATTGTTATGCTGGATGGGGAAATCATTGAACAGGGACTGACCGATCAGGTCATGGAGGATCCGCAGCACCCTTATACCCAGCAGCTTGTATATTCATTATTATAAGGAGAACATCATGATTGCAATCATAAATGGAAACATCGTACAGGAGCATGGTATATTAAAGGATCATGCTCTGCTGATTGAACAGGAGCGTATCTATGATATCGTTCCACAAGCAAAGCTTTCCTCTATGCGCATTGATGAGGTGTACAACGCCTATGGGGGATACATCACACCGGGCTTCATCGATATGCATTCGGATCATATCGAGGCCATGGCGGCACCGCGCCCCAGCAGCATCATGGATATGGAGCTGGCTGTATATGAATTCGAAAAGGAATGCTGTACCCATGGCATCACCACCATGTTTCACTCCGTCAGTATCTGGGAGGGAGTCGGAGCTTCCCCCATGCGACGTCCCGAGCTCGTCAGGCAGCTGGCGGATATCATAGAAAAAAGCCACACGCAGCTGCATCTGATTCATCACCGCTTTCACATGCGCTTTGAAATCGACAATCAGAAGCAGTTTCCACTGATGCTGGACTATCTGCGTCAAAAGCGTGTTCACCTCATTTCCTTCATGGATCATACACCGGGACAGGGGCAGTACCGCAACATTGAGGTATACAAAAGCTATGTCCGCAATGCCCGAAGCATGAGTGAGGAGGAGGTTGCGGAAGAGGTGGCGCGCCGCATGAACAGCGACAAGCTGACACTGGAGAATATGCAAACGGCTGCCAGACTGGCAAAGGCGCAGGGCATCTCGATCGCCTCACATGATGATGATACGATTGAAAAGCTGGATGTGGTGCAGAAGTTCGGGGCAACCATATCGGAATTTCCAATCACGCTGGAGGTAGCCAGAGAAGCAAAGAAACGCGGTATGTACACGGTTGTCGGCGCACCGAATATTCTGCTGGGCGGCAGTCATTCCGGCAATATGAATGCGGCGGACGCTATCGCACAGGATGCAGCGGATATCTTATGCAGTGATTATTATCCGGCAAGCCTTCTGCATGCGGTATTTCAGCTGACTAAGAAGGGACGGCGTCTGGAGGAGATGGTGAATAAGGTGACCATACACCCTGCACGGGCTACCGGCATTGATCGGGACTACGGTTCCATTGAAAAAGGTAAAAAGGCCGACCTGCTGATTATCCGTATCCTGCCCAACGAGCTGCCGGCAATCACCGAGGTATTTGTGGATGGTATGTGCATCGCACAGAACCATTACCGGGTATAGCCATGCTGAGCAGAGAAGTGACCATCGAACAGGATGTAGAGCTTAACCAGGTAAGCTTTTCTATATATAATAAGGTAGGCGCACACAGTGTCATTGAAAACAGCTCCTTTGGCAGGTATTCCTATTGCGAGCCGTATGCGATGATACAAAACACGATCATTCACAGCTTTGTGGATATCGCAAGAAATGTCCGCATCGGAGCAACCCAGCATCCCCTGCAACGCCCTACGACTCATCATATCACCTACCGGCGCAGAATGTACGGTGTCCGGGATACGGATGATGAAGCCTTTTTCGAGCAGCGCAGTAGCAAGCTGACAGAAATCGGACATGATGTATGGATCGGGCATGGCGCCTTGATCGAGGCAGGCGTGAAGGTCGGTGATGGAGCCGTAATTGGCAGTGGTGCCATTGTGACACACGATGTTCCACCCTATGCAATCGTTGCAGGGGTCCCTGCAAAAATTCTTCGTTTTCGCTTTGACTGCGAGCAGATTGCCGCCCTTTTGGATATCGCCTGGTGGAACTGGGAGGATGCAGTATTCCGCAGTCGAATTGATGATTTTTCATTGGACATTGACATATTTATCCATAAATACAGGAAAGGGTGAACCATATGCAGCAACAGGATTTACTGGTTATCGAGAATCTGGAAAAAAGCTTTACCATGCATGTCAGCAGGCGTGAAATCCATGCCTGCAGGGGAATCAGTCTGCATCTTGCGAAGGGGGAATTTATCGGAATCACAGGGAAGAGCGGCAGTGGGAAATCGACGATCTTAAAGGGGATTTACCGAACCAATCTGCCGCAGAAGGGAAGGATATTGTATGACAGTGAAAAATTCGGGATGCTAGACCTCTGTCAGGCAAGTGAGCGGCAGATGATTTATCTACGCAAACAGGAAATCGGCTATGTTTCCCAGTTTCTGCGCATTATGCCGCGAACGACTGCACGGCAGATTATTGAACAGGCGGTTTTGGAAATGGGGGCGGATGAAGATACCGCCCGTCGCAGGGCACAGCATATGCTGGAGCATTTCGAGCTGGAGCCGGCCCTTTGGGATATGTATCCCAATACCTTTTCCGGAGGAGAAAAGCTGCGGCTGAACATTGCGGCTGCCATGGTAAAGAAGCCGCGTTTACTGCTGCTGGATGAGCCGACCGCCAGTCTGGACCATACCAGCAAGCAGAAGGTCCGTGATCTGATTGAGCAGCTGAAGCTGGAGGGAACGACCATGCTCGGCATCTTTCATGATCTGGAATTCATGGAGGGGCTGTGTGATCGGGAGTACAATATGCAAAAGGGAATGATGGCATGAACCGTATTGATCTTCACATACACAGCGTTTGCAGTGACTCTTCACTGACGGTGGCACAGATTCTCAGCATTGCTAAAGAAAGCCAGATGCAGATGATATCCATAACGGATCATGATACCTTTGCGGCATACCGGCACATCCCGTACGATATGCTGCCCTGTACGCTCATCAAGGGGATCGAGATCAGTGCCTTTGATGAGGTTGCACAACGGCAGGTGCATATTCTCGGCTATGGCTTCGGAGAAGACACCCCGCATGTGGATGCCCTGTGTGAAGCGATCCTGCGTCAGAGAAGAGCGATTTCCCTATGGCAGGTGCAGCAGCTGATTGATCACGGCTATCAGATTAGCCTGAAGGAAGTGGAATGCATGGCACAGCAATCTACAGCTATCTACAAGCAGCACATCATGGACGTCATGATACGACACGGCTACAGTGATACCATATATTCCGATGTCTATCGAAAGCTGTTCAAAAACAACGGAATCTGTGTATGTCCTGCCTCCTTTGTTTCAGTAGAAGCGGCGATACGGGCCATTCATAAGGATCAGGGAATCGCCGTGCTTGCACATCCCTATACCTCACGCGTCACAGAATCGATCCCCGAATATGTCCGGATCGGACTGGATGGTATTGAAACCTGGCACAGCTCACACGGACAAAAGCAGGTGGATGACTTGCATGCCATCGCAAAAGGGTATAAGCTGATAGAAACAGGGGGCAGCGATACCCATGGACACTATGGCAAGGAACCGGTGCTTGGGCAGGTGAACCCCTTTATGAAGGATGAGGATGTGAGTGTATGCAGCAGGATGTAATAGAATTTGCGATAGAGCTGGTAAGAGATTGCGGGGCACAGCTGCGCCGCGTATCCGAAGTGACACCGGAATATAAAACGGATTTTCAGGATCTGGTAACGGAATACGACCGCAGCATAGAGGAACAGATTCACAATGCTCTCAAAGTAAAATTTCCGACACACAGCTTTCTGGGAGAGGAAAGTGTCAGGGAACGCGGAGATCATCTATGGATTTTGGATCCGATCGACGGAACAACGAATTTTGTAAGCCGGCACCGGGATTTCGCAATATCGCTGGCCTATTATCATAAGCAGCAGCCCGTCTTCGGCATCGTATATGATGTCATGCGGGATGAGCTGTTCCTGGGAGTTCATGGCAAAGGCGCATGGAAAAACGGGGAGAGGATGGCACAGCTGCGCAAAAAAGAAGCGAGGGAGTGTATTCTGGATGCCGGCCTGCACGTTCTGGGTTATATAAAAAGAACCTATGGTAGTGATCCGTTAACCATGCAGGATGAATTCCGTGCCCATCGCTATCTGGGCTGTGCATCCCTGAGTATCGTACAGATTGCACAGGGATTGAGTGATCTGTATCTGTCTGCCCATGTGAAATGCTGGGACTATGCGGCTGCGGCAATCATACTGGAGGAGGTGCAGGGAGCCTACAGCATTCAGAATACCTTCTTTACAACCACAGGCACATTTGCTATGTTCGCAAACCGAAGATCACTGATCACCATGGTGGAAAAGGAATATTTGTAATATGTATTAGAAAAAGGCCGGTGATATTGATTCAGCATAGAATAAGAAAAGAAAAAATTTGTATCAGACAATTGATCAGAATCGAGTTTTGCGGATTTTCTTTCTTATAAATGCTATTTTTCATGTAACATTCAAGTTTATAGTAAGCAGGCTGTTTTTCTTCCTGCTTTTATTTTACGGAAGCACACGATAGAGAAAAAGCGTGATTTATGATATAGCCCAAGGAATTGTTATGCAGGCACACCTTGAATCAGCCGGTGAACTATACGATAAGCGTTTGGTTTGACAGCCTTTAAACATTTCTTTGCGGAGCCGGAAATAGCAGATTGCTTCAGCGTTTATAAAAAACAAGAAGTGAATGATACTTCCTGTTTTCTTATGATTGTGTCAGATATAGCGTTGAATACCATAGTGATTTCAATATCAAATGGATACATAGAGCGTATTATCTTAAATTACTTTGTTTTATAGAAAAATGATATATAAAAATGCGGATTTTTGCCCGATAGCGGGTAAATTAAAAAAAGAGAATTCAACACGACTGTAGTTCAATAGGAATTGAATCCTCTCTTTTAAACACTTTAAGGTAAGAATAAACCAAATGCGAATACTCGTATTTTCATATATAGAAGACTGTCAGCTGTCATGCTCAGTCTTATAAGCTTTTTTATATCTTCTTTCCAGTTCTTCATGTAATTCCTGCTGCGAATAATCCACATAGAGCATGATCCTTTTCTCCATCTGCTTCTGATAATCCGTTGGCTTGCTTTTGAATTTATCCACGATATATTCTATTTTATTCCAGGTGTGAGGATACGTGCTGCGCATATAGCGAAAGCATTCCGGCTGTGTCTGATAGAGCTTTGCGGCATTCCAGCAGATAACACTCTGACTTACTTCATCATCAATTTCCAATTCTTCAAGAGGGTACAAACCAATCTCCTTCAACGGTTTTGGCACCTGCTCATCCTGCTGATAAAAGTAGGATTCCCAGCTGGTATAGCCGCGCTTTACGGCGATCTCATATGGCGTGTCTTTTAAATAGTTATTTTTGTCTGTCAGCCTGACAAGCTCATAAAAGTGCGGTGCAAGCCATTCACAGCGCCTTGTGGACATATAACCCGACAAAATGACGATATTGCATGCCAGTAATTCCTTTGCATCCTCAAAAATCATAACGGAGGAAAGCTGTGACAAATAGGGCGCAAAGTGTGCAGAAAAGGAATCTTCATCCAGTAACAGTACATCAAGCTCCAGAAGAAGGGTTGTAAACTCCATATTTTGAATAACAGCTATCAGGTCATCTCCTACAGTGGAGGAATAAAAGGGCAGGATAAGATTTCGTGCCGTCTTGTATTTATGAACTTCTTTTAAGGAAAATGCATACGATAAGACGATTTCATCCTTTCTGGTATCCGTTGGATAAACGGTTTTAAAAACCCTTACTGCTTCTTTGTACTTTTCACTGGAATGACAGGCGATGGCATAGTATCTCATCATCAGAGGGTGCGCCTTATTCTTTTTGATATATGGCTTCCATAATGAAATGGCCTTCTGCATATCCCCTAGGTATAGGAAAAGGATACCCTTTAAAATAACAGCGGGCTCATTGCTTGAAGAAAACTCATTCAGTTTATGAATAGCCTTCATATAGTTTTCTGCTTCTATGAATTCCTTAACGGAATCCAGCCTGCGTTCATCTTTTGTGTGAAACAGACTGTAAATCTCATTCAAATCAATACGGTTAAAATCGTATGTATCCTGTGGCATAATATGCTCCTCTCTTTCGATATTAAAATTATACATTCTTTTTAATTATAAGGGAATAAAGGGAGATGATTTTCCAATAAAAATTGTAAATAATTTACAAAAATGCAACAGATGTACCCTGCTTGATTCCTGTTGATCATAATGAAGCAGGCAGTTTAGATTACACAAGAAAAAAAGCCAAGAAAAAAAAGAATGGCAGAAAGGGATACATATTCTGTTTGATTTTGTTATAATAATGAAAAACCTGACGCTTGTATCGGGATCAGCGCGGTAAGAAAAGGCTTGGGTAAGGGAAATAAGTCTGTGGCTTATAGGATATGTAATCGTTATTGCATAAGAAACACATTCAGGCGACTTTTAAAAGCGTAAGGAGAGTTCGGTATGATCATTAGAAAAGCGGTTAAACAGGATCTGCCCCAGCTGCAGGTTATGTATGAAGCTATTATTGCACATATGTATGCACAGCAAATCTGTATATGGGATGCGGTGTATCCCTGCATTTGTTTTCCGGAGGATATTAAACAGGAGCGTATGTATGTCCTGCAGAAGGATGCCCGGATACTGGCTGCGTTTGCATTATGCGAGCATAATAAGGGGGAACAGCACGTCGACTGGCATCTATCAGGACAGAAAGCCCTGTATCTTGACCGCCTTGGTGTGCATGTGGATGCGATGGGAAAGGGTGTCGGCAGAGCAGCGATACGGGAAGCAATGCGTTGTGCAAAGGAACGGCAGGCAGATGTTTTACGGCTGTTTGCGGTGGACAGCAATACACCGGCCATCCGGCTGTATGAGAAAAACGGGTTTATTCAGGCGAAGGGCATCTATCATGAGGTTATTGATGATACTTTGACACTGCATGAATTGGGCTTTGAAAAAGTCATAACAGAAAAAGAACTGCCGGGATAACGTGATTTGAAACCGGCAGCTTAAGAAAGGAGGAAATGTATGAGCGAGCTTTTGCGATTTGAAACACGGGAAGCATTCAGAGAATGGCTGAGCGAAAACTGTCAGCGCAGGGAAGGGGTGTGGCTGGAATTTGGCAAAACAAAGGAGGTGGAAACACTGTCCGCAAACGATGCTTTACTGGAGGCACTTTGCTTTGGCTGGATTGACGGCGTGATGAAGAAGATGGATGATACATCCTACAAGAAGTATTTTGCGCCGCGAAGAGCTGGCAGCAAGTGGTCACAGAAAAACAAGGCGCTGGTTCAGGAGCTGGAAGCATGCGGTGCCATGACGGAATACGGACGCAGGAAAATAGAAGAGGCGAAAAAGAACGGACAGTGGGACAACGCCGCTTCTCCCTCTGCAATCAGCGAGGAACAGATTGCGGCAGTTGCTGCCTTGTTAAAGGAAAATGCACAGGCTTATACTAATTTTCAGAAGATGCCGGCATCGGTGAAAAAGACATATACACGTGCTTATCTCGATGCAAAGACAGAAGCGGGCCGCAGCCGGCGTCTTGCATGGATGATGGATCGGCTGGAAAAAAACTTAAAGCCAATGTGAGCTTGGAGAAAGCAAAGAAGGAGATTTTATGGAGCTGAAAAAACTGGACGGAAGCTTTTCCGTATGCAAGGTGGTGGATTATTCCATGGTGAATTTGAACAGCACCTATTGCTTTATAGGAAAAACAGATGAGGAAAATTCACTTGTCTGTTTACAGGAGGAGGTACCGGAAAATACCATCGAGCGTGAAGATCACTGGAAGGCATTTCGCATACAGGGGATTCTGGATTTCTCCCTGATCGGCATTCTGTCCGAGATTTCAACACTGCTTGCGAAAAACAGCATCGGCATCTTTGCCGTATCTACGTACAACACCGATTATATCCTGATGAAGGAGGAGCAGTTTGAGAATGCAGTGAGGATACTTGCAGAAGCAGGCTATCGTATCCTGTGATGAAATCATACCGTAGGAAAGAAAACGCCGCAAAGATTTCGATCAGATTTAGGATAAAGCGATCATAAAAAAGCCTTGCTGAATCTAACGACAGGTTTTTTTTATAAGAATCACAGCAAAATTCAGAAATGCAACGCAGCGTTGCGCAAGTGCATGCGAAAAGCTATGGAAGATAACATGGAGATTTGGTATGATGTACCTGTGTTTGAGTAAGGAGGCAGATTTATGAATTTAGGAGAAAAGCTGTTGAAGCTGCGAAAGGAAAAGGGGCTCTCACAGGAGGCGCTGGCAGAGCAGATCAAAACGACCAGGCAGGCAATCAGCAAATGCACCGAAGGCGCGCAGAGCGGGAGAATAATCAGGGCTATCCGGAAACGGAAAAGCTGTTGCAGCTGTCAAATATATTCGGAGTGTCCGTGGATTATCTGTTAAAGGATGATACGTGTAAAGAGGGTACTGAGGAGAAGGGGTATTATGTAAGCAAAGAGATGGCGCAGGGGTTTCTGATGAAGGAAAGCAGGGTAAGCAGAAGCGTAGCAGTGGGATTTATGTTCTGGGCACTGGCCGGCATTCCATTCTGTATGTTTCCGAATCATTCCTCATGGCGTCTGCTTGGTATGGGGGTGTTTATTTTCCTTGGAATCTGTGCGGTTGTCATCGGTATGTTTCATGAGCAGGACACCTATGCCGTGTTGAAGCAGGAGGTACTGCTGTTTGACTATGAATACAGGAAAGAGCTTTGCAGGGAATATCAGGTACGGCGGAAAAAATATGGATTTGTGGCCGTTCCCTGCTGCATCCTGTTTGTTGCGGGAATCGTTGCATTGGCTGCCACGAAGCGCGGTTACCTTCCATGGAGCGAATACCATGCTTTTATATTTCTGGGTTTAGCCGCAGGGCTTTTGGGATTTGTGTATACCGCAGGGATGCTGGATGCCTATGAGCAGCTTGTGGAAAATGAGAAATACACGGGACGTCTGCTATTTAAGCTCAGAAAGAAAATACGAACAAAGATTGATTAGCTTTCATGCTTTCACAGGCTTGCGTGCCTGCTGTGTTAAGGTGGACAACAGTGCCTGTGAGGTGTCTTTGCAGATACCGCTGCATGATGCAGGTAATGTGATGACTGCTGCAAATCCGGCGTGTTCAGTGCTGTTATTATAATGCACGGATTTCCATGAGTTCGGGAATCCGTTTTTTTCTTTATTGTATATAAAAGACACACTCTGTTAGAATAGTTTGTATTCATTCCTAGCGTAGTGTGCCTTTTATGCTTGCGTATGGACAGTAAAATACTTACTAGTATTTAAAAAAGAGCATGATACTGATGACTAGACCAATCGCCCCTATGACAAGGAAGATTAAACCGATACCGGCTGCTTTCTTTCTACGCTCAATCTCGGATTGACTATCTGGGGACAGATCAATGAGTGGATAGTTTCTTCTGCCAATAAGATAAAGAAGCAATCCACTTGTATGATTGCCGTTCATTGCAAGAAATCCCCAAAGCTTTGGATGCTTCAATCCCCTTGCTGTAGCGTCGATCACAGTAATATGATAGATCTGATAGATCATTTCCAATGCTCCTACAATAAGAACAGCACCACTGATAACTGCTGAAATCATCATTTTTGTTTCCATATTTTCCTCCTATAATTTTTTTATGATCTGATAAAGTAAAGCAGCAGAGCTGATGATAGCAAAGCAGAAGACACCTATCAAATAATATTGATTATCCCGCAGGAACATATTGAATGCCACAAGGAGTATCACAAGCAAAACATTGATCATGATAGCGGCTATCAGCTTACGATTGCTTTTCACGATATTCGTATTTTCTTCTAAATGCTCAATCATTTTATCATCACCTTTTAATAAATCATCCAGACTAAGAGAATAAAGATTACTCAGATCAATAACGTTCATGATATCCGGATACGATCTTTCATTCTCCCAATTTGAGATTGTCTGCCTCGTAACTTTAATATCTTCGGCCACCTGTTCCTGTGTCAGTCCGGAATTGATACGAGCTTCCTTTAATTTTTTTCCTATCTCCATATGCATGTACTCCTTTCGGATACATCATGTCACTTTAGGGAAAAAAAGTCTATCAAAATTATTTTACATTGTCCGTTTTGGGTACGAAAAGGGTTTATACATGTGAATAGTTAGTGTACAGTGCAAAAAGGTGTATAGAAAATAACATATTTCACACAGAAACAGATCGAACAAGTGAATTCTGTAAATCTAATGTCCATGAGGAAGGAACAGGAACACCTGCAGCTGCTAAAAAAGAATGCCCCTGCGGCTTTCAATATAAAGCATTATGCGGCAATGCTGGAGATGAAGCGGAGAGCATAATGCACCTGTGCTGCTGGTGGAAACAGGTATCGTCAGGAAGAATTGAAGGTGTCGCAGGCAGGGTGTTTTTTCATGCAGAACTTGTCCCGTACTTTGATTATCCGGAAATCTTCTGTTCTGTAAGGGAAAAAATGCAGCGGTTGTTTGCTGCCATAGGAAAAAAGCCGGAGTTCATTCATCCCGGCTTTTTGTATATAAAGCATGCTGCGGATACAGGCTGTTACATTTATTTGATCTTTCCTATGATATTTGATTGCATTACAATATTATATGGCGTATAATATTGTTGAAGAAAGGTGATGTATATGACATTTCAGCTTGGCTCTGCATTGCTGGACGCCTGTGTGCTGGCAACGCTGCACAAGGAGGATACCTATGGATATCGTCTAACGCAGGAGGTAAAGGTTGTGATGAGTGTGAGTGAGTCAACACTGTATCCGGTTCTGCGCAGACTCATGAGAGAAGGCTATCTGGAAACCTATGACCAGCAGCATATGGGCAGAAATCGAAGATATTACCGATTGACAGATGCAGGAAGAAATAAATATAGGGAGTATGTTGAGGAATGGAAGGCATTCTCAACAAAAATCAGTGGTATTCTGGAGGGAGGAAAAGAACATGAAGAAGGCTGAGTATATAGCGGAACTGAAGCGAAGGCTTGCGAATTTTTCACCATCTGAGGTGGAGGATGCAGTTTCGTATTGTGAAGAATATTTTGAAGAAGCAGGGGATGGGAATGACCAGCAGGTCATAGATGATTTAGGGACACCGGCGCAGTTTGCAGCACAGCTGAAGGCAGAGAGATCCATACGTCAGGAACAGCAGCATCGAAACTATCGCAGAGGAAATGATCCAAACAGCTCATTGAAAAATGCAGGGATGATCATTCTTGGTATCTGTGCCCTGCCGATTGCTCTTCCGCTTCTGTTTGCGGCTATTGCCGTAATGTTTGCACTTGTGATTACCGTATTTGCATTGGGCGTAGCCGGTATTGTATCCTTTGCCTCTATATTGATTACAGGGATACCTCTGATGGCAAGTGCTGTTACAAACTACCATACGCCATCCAATGCATGGATTGCGGCAGGTGGCGGATTTTTATGTATTGGCTTGGGCTTACTGCTTTCTATTTTGTTTTTTTCACTCATTCGTACCGTGCTGCCTGCGTTTACCAATGCACTGACACGGCTGTATCATAAGGCACAGGGAGGAAAACGGCATGAAAAAGCATAGAGGGATACGTACACTGGTTGTGGTGTCTGTAGTTTTGATGGTATTGGGATCCTTATGTATTGGTGTGGGGATCGCAAAGGGTGGCGATTTGCGCTATCTGCATGTTGACAAGGATACGGTAGACTGGTGGCCGTTTAACGGAAGCTTCGGTATACAGTTGGGAGATAGCTTTGATTTTACATCCTGGGAGGAGGAGAAGCACAGCTATAAGGAGCGCTGGGATCAGTCGCTGCAGGAAGTGGATTCGCTGTCACTTGACGTCACTCTGGGAGATGTCCGGATTGAACGGGGAAAGGAAAATAAAATTACATTCCTCGATATTCGCAAGGAGAAAGTGAACATCAAACAGGAGAAGGGCAATGTAACGGTTACTGTAGACAATCCGGATATAAGCAAAGGGAATCGGAATCGAAATGATACGATTATAGTTACGTTGAAGGATAAGCAGTATGAGCGAATATCCGTTGAAGATAAGCTTGGTGACATTCAGCTGAAAAACCTGTCCGCAAAGCATATCACCATAGAAGAAAAGCTGGGGGATATTACGCTGGAACATATCGTTTCCAAGGATTTGGCGATTGCGCAATCTGCCGGAGATATTGAGGTGGATGGACAGCTTTATGGAAACAGTGTAGTGAAAAGCAGCATGGGTGATATCACGATTCATGTTCGCGGAGATCAGAAGGATTATCGCTACAGGGTTAAAAATACAATGGGAGATACACAGATCCAAAACCGGGAATGGGAGCTGTCATGTGATGCGGAGGAAGGAAATCGATCGAGTGACAACTACCTTCAGCTACACAGCAGTATGGGGGATATCGATCTGCAGTTTGAAGGATGAGTAGCTTCGAGGAGCTGGTCAGGGAGTGTGACAGACTGTGGCTCAACTGCCGCTGTACCAGATTAAGGCTAACCCCTGTGAAAAAACAGGTACAAAAAGAAAACAGGAGGAAAGCGGTAGAGCTGAAAGCAGACTGGGAAACGTTTTTACAGCATGCTGCAGAAAATTTGGAGGATGCAGGGTGGAAAACGGAAATGGACAGACGTGTTCTTGCTTTGCTTCGCAGTGAATCCGTTCTGAATTTCGCGGTGTTAAAGCCTGCGGTTCAGGAGGAATTCCTATCCATTACCAAGCAGTTCGTTCGGGATGCCATGTGCTTTGATACTGCGCTTGAGCTGGATGATATCATGCAGGCAATGCGGAATGTCTGGATCATTTTGCTGCTGGAATGTATGCTGGAGCGGAAGCTGTGCTATCACAAGGCGATCTTCGCCTACAGTATGCTGTATCCGTATACCGATAATTTTCTGGATGACCCTGCTATTGACAGACAACGGAAAAAGGCGTTTAACAGCTGGCTGAGCGAACGTCTGAAGGGGGAACAGAGGCCGATGGATGCAGACCTGTATCGTCAGGTAGATGCCCTTGTTTCCATGATTGAGGATACTTTTCCCCGCCAACAGTTTCCGGATGTGTATGATGCACTTCTGCGCATTCAGGAGGGCCAGATCTTGTCCGTACAGCAGGACAGCAGACTTTGTGAAGAAGAAATACGAAGGATATCCATATACAAGGGGGGAGCCTCTGTTTTGGCTGACGGCTATCTGATGGATGGAGACCTTTCTGAAAAAGAAGCATTTTTCTGTATCGCCTACGGTTTTCTTTTACAGGTGGCAGATGATATACAGGATATGGAGGAGGATCGCATTCTGTGCCAGCATACACTTGCAAGCATGCTGCACGGGAAAAGACAGCGTCTGCGCCTTGCACAACGCCTGTATACCTATCTGCATGAGGTGTTGTTTTATCATTATCCAGCAAAAGCCAGTGCAATGCAGTCCTTTGTTGAGAAAAATTGCCGGTTCCTGCTTATCGGATCGATTGCAAAGCAGCTGCATCTGTTTCCAAAGCCGTTTGCATACCGCATGCGGCGCAGTCTTCCTCTCGGCCTGGATGCTGTAACCACTTTGATGAACGAGAGCAGTGCGATGCTGCAGTCCGAGCAGATTCACGCTGTTATACAGGCCTATGTGCAGGCGTTGTGAGGCTGACTATGCAGACAGCCGTGTAAAAAGACAGGGATTTCCTTCAGAAACATGAAAAAGGCTTTACTATAATAAAAGACTTATCCGGAAACAATCGCTGTATGCGATAAGTGCAGAACAGCCTGCTTCCATGGATAAGTCTTTTTCTTTATGGTGATGCTTTTCCTCTTATTTTCCGATATAGGTGAAGCGTGGTGTCAGTACGCCATCAACCAGAATGCTCTCACAAAACATAGCAAGAGGGCGTATCCAGACCTCCTCGTTGCCATATAGCTGCCGGTATACAACATAGCGCTCCAGCGTTTCACTGTGTGTTGCCACATACAGCACGCTGTAGCATTTTCCTTTGAAATGGCGGTATTTTCCAGGCTTTACTTCCATGCCTTCCACCGGAAGACCCTCTGCTTCCTTTAACGGCTTTACAAAAATTGGTACTGCGTATACCGCTGATTGTTCTTCCTCCATCAGGTCCCGGGCTTCCCCGTACGAGATGCTGCAATCTTCTGTCACAGTCTGTTCACTCTCGTTATCCTTATACAGAATGCAGGAGCTCTTTGCGGGAATGGTAAGCTGCAGGCTTCCGCCTTCACTTCTGTATGTCGTGCCACGCAGAAAATCCTTCCAGCAGCCCTGTGGGATAGGCAGCTCTGCTTCATAATCCGCATCTGCCACATTGCATGCGATATACAGACTGTCCTGCTCACAGCTTCGACAGAATACAAACTGTTCATTACGAAGCAGTACCTGCTCATAGCTGCCGTGACTGCAGGCTTTCATCTTATGCACGAAAGAAAGCAGTGCAAGGTGCTCACAGAGCTTTTCTGAATCAAACTCACACAGCTGCAGGCAGGGGCGGATATCGGCATCGCTGCCATTGTGCTTTCTACCCTCAACTGCATATTCACTGCCGTAATAAATGCTTGGAATTCCCGGCATGGTGAAGAGGATGGTATATATATTAAACAGATCCTCTTTGTTTTTAACGGTGCTTGCCAGACGGTTTACGTCGTGATTATCGACGAAATTATACAGATCCAGTCCCTGATAGATTCCACCGTTGCCAAACTGCCGGTTTAAGGAATATCCGATTTCAAAATAATTCTTTTCATTGTGAGAGGAATACAGTCCCTTATAGCATTCATAATTGGTAACGGAATCCAGCATGTCGGGATTTGCCCAGCGGTTGTAATCACCGTGTATGATTTCCCCCATCAGCCAGAAATCCGGATTTTTTTCTTTACAGAACGCCTTCAGTCTGCGAAAAAATTCGGGACGTATACAATCGGCTGCATCCAGGCGCAGGCCGTCGATGTGAAACTCATCCATCCACATCGCAACACTGTCCAGCAGATAGCGAACAACCTCTTCATTCTCCAGATTGAGCTTTACCAGATTATAGTGTCCTTCCCATGCATCATAGGTAAAATCATCATTCAGCGGACTGCGTGCATGAAAGTGCAGGTTGGAAAACCAGTCGCAATAGGCTGATTTCTCCTTCTTTTCCTGAACATCGCGAAATGCCCAGAAATCACGACCGACATGATTGAACACACCATCCAAAACGATGCGGATGTCGGCTGCATGCAGGCTGTCGCATACCCTCTTGAAATCATCGTTTGTACCTAAGCGATGATCCAGCAAGCGGTAATCGCTTGTGTCATAGCCATGCTCATGGCTTTCAAAAACCGGCCCCAGGTACAAGGCATTGACTCCCAGCTTTTTCATATGGGGAATCCAGTCCTCCACCTTCTTTATGGAGTGCGTGATGTCCTCCTCATGATACTGCGCTGCGCCAACAAAGCCCAGCGGATAAATGTGATAAAATACTGCTTCTTTGATCCAGCTTGTCATAAATTCACCTCTGGTATTAGTATACCATGGAACCGGGTTGGCAAAAAGAAAAAGGATGCTTTTTACGCATCCTCTCACACTTATTCAATAGGAATAAAGCGTTTTTCTTCAACCTTGCGGCTCTCCTCCTTCGGGAAGGTGATTTTCAGCTCGCCGTTGTCGAAGCTTGCACGGATATCCTCCTCACGGATTGCATTTCCGACATAAAAGCTTCTTGCACAGGAACCGCTGTAGCGCTCCTGACGGATGATGTTTCCTTTGTCATCCTTCTCTTCGTTGGAACTGTTTTTTGCGGCTGTAATGTTGAGGTATCCATCCTTTAAATCCAGATGAATGTCTTCCTTCTTATAACCAGGCAGCTCCATGTCCAGCAGATAGTTACCGTCTAGCTCACGAACATCTGTTTTCATGCAGCTGTTGCTCTTTGTGAAAAACGGATCCTTCCACATGTCTTCAAATGTGTCTGTAAATACGTCTGGTAAAAATCTCATCATAAAGTCCACCTCTTTCTATCGTATTGTATGATTCAGATTTTTCAGATGTGTACAAATATCTGCGGGAAGCAATACTGTATCCATCGCCTCGATTCCTAAAACCATGTCCTGCAGGTACCTTACCTCATCTTCACTGTTATTATATCACATAATTTAGCACTGTCAATACTAGAGTGCTAAAAACATGATTTTTTTCTATTGTCCGTTATGATTTTGGGCTTTAAATAATCAGTGCAAAGGCTGTAAAACACTAGCGATAGAATGACATGTGAAGACACGTACCTTCTATGCTCTTGTCATCATTAGAGGAAGCCTCACATATTTTACACGGGCAGTGAATTGAGTCCTTCACGAAAACGATGCCTGCAGGCTTTTTCGTTTAGCATCCGCACAAGAGAACTTATGCCGTTTTGCGTCTTGTGAAATAATAATTCATAGCATATAATGATGAAAAAGAAGGGGAGGAAGCGATATGGCAGCTATTATTTTTCTGGCATTGGGTGCGCTGATGCTTTATTTTGCAGTGGAGATTGGCGTGCGCAGGCGTATTGCATTTCTGCATGATTATCATTATCAGAATATGAAGGAAGAGGATATCACACCCTATCTGCATCTGATGGGAGTGGGGCTTGCTGTTGTGGGGATATGCTTTGTCAGCTCTGCAGTGATTCTGTCGTGCCAAAAGGTGCTTTTTCTGCCGGTGTTGTTTGGCGGTCTGCTTCCGGGAATCGGAGTCATGCTCTATGCTCAGTATCGCTATAACGGAGGTATCTTCAGCTGATGATACATATAAATAAAGAAGCTGTCGGACTGTGAATCGTATAAAGCAGCGGGAAGCTTTAAGGGAAAATGCTGGCATACGGCATCTTTGAAAAGCTTAGCAGGCAGATAAAGAGTAGAAAGCTTTGCTGCAGCTTCAGGATGGCAATCAAAAAAAACAGACAATTTTGAATTTTGCCTGCTTTTCATCAGCCTAAGTCCCTGTTTGATTGCCCATATTGCTTATGGCTATGCTGCTTTTTTATAAATAGTACGGCCTTCCTTGATGGTTTCCATGACCTGAATGTCACGGAGCTTCATCGGCTCAGCCTTTAATGGATCCTCATTCAGAATAACCAGATCTGCCAGCTTTCCGGCCTCCAGTGTACCCTTGCGGTCCTCCTCGAAATACTGATAGGCGGCGTTAATGGTCACAGCCTTCAGTGCTTTCAGAACACTGATGTGCTGCTGTTCACCCAGTACGACACCATTCTTCGTGATACGATTGACTGCAGCCCATACACTTTCCAGCATATCCGGCAGAATAACCGGGGTATCCTGATGGAAGGTAAAGGGAATGTGATTTTGCAGGGCACTGGCGGTACAGGAGATATTTTCTGCACGCTGTTTTCCGAAATTGACAAGGTGTACATCACCCCAGTGATATACATGGGCAACAAAATAGCTTGGCATCACGCCGGTTTCTTTCAGCTGCGGCAGCTGATCCGGACGCAGGGTTTGGGAATGTACCATGACCGGACGGGTATCTGTGGTTTTCTGTCTGCTGTGATGATAGCCGTTCAGCATCTGCTGGCTTGCGGCATCTCCGTTGCAGTGCACCAGCAGCTGGCGGTGTTCATCAAGAGCCTGCTGGACGTAGCCGTCCACCTGCTCATCCGTATAGATCGGATAGCCGCAATAATCACCGCTGTTTTCATACGGCTTGCTCATCCATGCCGTCTTCCCCTGTGGGGAGCCGTCCAGAAACAGCTTGTAGCCGCCGATGCGAAAGTGGTTCCTGTACTCCTTAAGGTCCTCTCTTTGCTGAACAACCTCGCTGTCCTCCACGATATCCACGTATGCAACCATATCCAGCAGCATCTGATCGCTGCGGCCAAGGCGTTCGTAAATATCCACCTCGCTCCTGTGCGCAAAGCCCTCCTGTGCTGTGGTAATACCGAAGCTGGCATAGATTTTCTGTGCCTCGACGGCATACGCATCAATGTTTTCCAGACTCATGACACGTTCTCCGGGACCGCGCATGAAGGTAACCTCTTCCATATACCCGTTCAGGTGTCCCTGCTCATCACGGCCATAGCTTCCACCCTCCGGATTCTTCACGCTGTCATCCAGTCCATAAGCCTGCAGAGCCATGGTATTTAAGACTCCCATGTGGAAGGAGGAGTGTGCAAGAATGATAGGATGCGTACGGCTTGCGGCATCCAGCTCATGGCAGTTTGGATGCCGGTGCTCAGCAAGTGCATTATGGTCATAGCCAAAGCCCATCACCCATTCACCATCCGCTAGCTGTTTCTCTTTGATATAGCGTTTGATTTCCTCCTGAATATCCGCAACACAGGTGCAGCTTTTCAGCGGAACAAATTTCAGGGTGTTCGCAAACTGCAGCATGTGGGAGTGCGCATCAATAAAGGAGGGCATCAGGCATGCTCCCTGCAAATCGATTCGCTCACAATCTGCCTCGCATAGAGGCCCCAGATCCTTCCTTGTGCCGACTGCCTGAATGCTTCCGTCCCTGATCAGCAGTGCCTCACTGTATAATTCGTTTTCCTTCATTGTAAGGATGGTACCATTTGTATATAATTTCTGCATCTTTCCTCATCTCCTTATCACTGATGCATGAATTTATGCCTGTTCTTTTTTTGTAATCGTAATGCCGCCGGTACTGAAAATACATACAAGGGAAAGAATTCCCAGTACATACAGTGCATACTGTGTGGAATGCATGCGGGCCTGTGCATTCAGACGGACAAGCTCCTGCTGCTCCTGCGGCTTCATGGTGAGATCCGACAGGGAAGAAATAAAGGCCTCATCCGACATAAAGCTGACATTTTTTGCTTCCTCCTGCTGTACAAGGGAGGCGGAGAGCAATGCATCCTTTTCCATACTGCTTCCCAGATTGGCATTGATCGTGAAAATCATAACCATGCCAAGCACCGCAACACCGATTGCCTGTCCGACATTTCTTGCGGTAGCCTGTATGCCGCCGGATTGCTGGGCATCACGCTCATTGACAGCCAGTGCAACGACATTGCTTGCCTGTGCACTCAGCATTCCCTGACCGATACCGGCAATGATCAACCCGATATACATGCCGATGGATACTCCGTGCTCCTGCAAAGAGAATGCCATTGGAATCACGGAAACGGCAAGCAGGATATAGCCGATGCGAAGAATCGTTTTCGGATGTACCTGCGCTGCATATTTCGGGACCCCCATGGATGCCGCAAACATGGGAGCACCGACACAGATCATCGCAACCCCTGTCTGAACGGCATTGAACCCACCGACAACCTGCAGATAGGGATTTACCAGCATAACGGTACCTCCCAGATACAGGAATACTATGGCGCTGGCGAACAGTCCAGCACGAACCTGCGCGGATTTCAGAAAGGAGGAAGGAAGCAGGGCACATCCGTTCTTCTGTTCAATGCTTTTTTCCATAACGACCAGTAGAGCGAGAATGATGACACCAAGCAGCGCAAGCGGCAGGGACGGGGAGATTCCAAAAAGCGTAAACGGTGCCTGCAGCGGTGTTATAAGTCCCCATACGGAAATCTTGGAAATACCGATCAAAAACAGGAACAGACCGATTGCCGCAACGATCGTTCCGCGCACATCCATTTTCAGCTTCTTTGTTGAACGCTCAACCTCGGGGATTGCCGTTGAACCGATGAGAATCAGGAAAAAGTAAACGGCGAGTGCACCAAAGGCAACCCGAAAACCAAATGCATCCAGCAGAAAGCCGGCTACGATGGGACCTGCGGCTGCCGCAATCCCGGTGGCTGCACCGATGGCACCAAACGCGAACTGCACCGATGGCACCAAACGCGAAGACGCGTTCCTTACCACTGTAGATTCCCGGGATCAGTCCGAGAACGGAAGGAATCATAAAGCTTGCGCCCAGACCGACCAGCAAACGGCCGCCCCAGGTAAACATAACAACATTGGTGGAGATGGCCAGCATGAGCTCTCCGATGATGGCAAGAATCACGCCGATGCGGAAGTTCTTTTTCCAGCCGATGATGATTCCCAGCATACCGCCGGCAACCATAAACGCCCCTGCACAGAGCGAATACACCATATTGGCAAGCTGAATGTCATTCATACTTGCATGTAGTGCGGATATCAGTGCGTTTGTCGCGACACTGAGAACCGCATTATCCCCTGAGGTTCCGATCTGTGTAAACATGAGAACGATCAGTGGAAGATATATCATCTGTTTCTTTTGTTTTAGTACAGTTTCCATAGCTATTGCCTCCTCAAATACTTACTTTCTATACCATAGTCCATTATAGGCCTGTTGAAGGCGTTGTTAAGTAGCAAAATTACCGTAACTGTGGTAAAATTTTTACAAAGAGGAAAGCGGGAGATGTATGAACCAGCGACAGCGAAAACTGCTTCTGTATCTGCTGTCACAGAAGCATTATCAGCCAATTCAGGAATTATGCGGGGAATTCGGCTTCAGTGAGAAAACGATACGCAATGATATTAAGGCAATCAATGCCTATCTGCATATGAATGAGGTAACATCACGGATTCAGACCAAGCGGGGAAGCGGTGTACGGATGCATCTGATGGAGCGGGAGGAGGAGTATGTCCGCTATCTGCTGGAATCCAGGGTTCTGGAAATCAAGCCGGATTTGGACAGGTTTTATCACGGTATGATCTTACTGCTGTTTCGACAGGAGCCGTACACGATGGATACGCTTGCCGATGAATTGTATACAAACCGTCTTCAGCTGAAGGAAGATTTGCTGTGCTGGGAAAGTATGCTGCGGATGTTTCATCTGAAAATCACGAAGGGGACACATTTGCATATTGACGGGGATGAGCGACAGCTTCGTCTGTTTGTGCTGTACTATTTCTATCAGCGAGCGGATAAGGCGATGATTATGAGTATTGAACCGGTTTTTCTGCAGGAGCATCAGTCTCTGTTTCGCGATATTCTGCGGCTGTACGAGGATGCCTATCGGTATCGCTTTACGGCGAATGCGCTGCATCATTTCAGTATTTATCTCGGCGTTATGATGAAACGGATTCAGATGGGCTATGGCCTGCAGGAGCAAACGCCCTATGTGGGAAACAGACGGGTCCATACCATGCTTCAGGATTATTTCCATGTGGATGTTAACGGTGAGGAAATGCGGTTTCTGGAACAGCTGATAGAAAGCGGGGCACGGCAGTGGAATAGAAGCATGCTGCATGAATTTGTAGTGAATGAGGAAACCAGGCAGCTGAGTGCGCGTTTCTTTGCATTGCTGAAGCAGGAATATCACGGGGAGCCGGATGAGGAGCTTCCGATTCTCTTTTCCATCCTGCTGCAGACAGCGATGATACGAAAGCATCATGCCATGCGGGTGCTCCATTATAATGATACACAGGTGAAATTTGATTCCATGGCGGAGTTCCTCAGTGTTATGCGCCTGTTTCATAAGGATGAAAAACTGCGCGGCTGCAGCTGTACGAGAGCGAATATACACGCTTATCCATGCTTTTACTGCCATATTTTCATCAGCTGGATATGCAGGTGCGTTTTCGTGCGGGAATGATTGTCAACTGCTCCTTGGAGCTGGCATATTATGGCCGTATGCGGATCAGTGAAGCGCTGCCGAATATTGATATTGTGCGTATTCTGACGGAGGATGAAATTGATGCGGCTGCTGCAGAGGTTGATTTCTTCATAACATTCGATTATCTCCATAAACAGGTTCCCAATGTGGAGATCAGCAGTATGATACAGGACAGCGATATTCAAAAGCTCCAGCTTTATCTGAAGCAGCTGCGGCAGCAGCGATCAGCACTGCAGCCGATATCCTGCAGCATGTGTGCGCATCATGCCGCTGATGAGGATGCTCTTGTTTCGTATCTGTTTCAATGCTATCAGGAAAACTGCAAAACAGGTACGTATGAGGAATTCACTGCCATGCTTCCCATGCATCGGCTTCTGCTTCGCGACTGCATGCTGGTGGTGCTGTATGATGAGCGATTCAGCGAATCCTTTATCTCGATGATTGCGCTGAAAAAGCAGCTGTATATCGAAGGGAAGGGAATCCGTCAGGTATGTTTGGCAGGCTTTGTCCATACCTCCTATGAGCGATTGCAGGAGCAGCTGATGCAGCTGAAGGAGTGTCTGCGCAAGCAGCTGCCGCATCTCATGTAACTTGCAGAAGCAGCTGTGTTCTGCGCTACTTCTAAGCGTAATGCAGCCGCTGCCTATAATTGTATACAGAAAAAGGTACAGCGTCACAGGGAGTTTCATCTTTCAGTGTTCATAAAAAGAAGAATTCAACTTCTATTGATGAAATACAATAGGATTGAATTCTCCTTTTTTCATTATTTATATCGGGTAAGATCCGCAGGGATGCTGCGCCTTTTGTGATATAGAAACAGCTTTAGCAATAGATACGGGTAGGAGCTGAGGCAACCTTTTTTACCTCACTGCATACTTTTAGCTGCCGTGCAATAGCGATGCTAAAGATTACTGAGCTTTCTGCGTATGTCTGCTTCGCAGATATCGCTTATCTGAAGTGCCGGCTTTCCAAGATAATAGCCCTGTACAAAATCCACATCCATGCGAATCAGCTGCTGCAGCTCTTCTTTGGTTTCCACACCTTCAGCGATTACACGGATATGCTGGCGATGGGCAAAAGTAATCATGTTTTCAACCAGTCGCTGCCTGTTTTCATCCTTATGAATATCACGTACAAACATCATATCAATCTTAATATAGTTCGCTGCGACGTTTAAGAGGGTGGAATCGTTGCTATAGCCGCTTCCGAAATCATCAATCGCGATATGTGCGTCCCAGCGCTTTGCAAACTGCTGCTTGGTTTCCAGATAATGCTGTTCGATTTCATCTGTTTCAATCATCTCGATGACCAGCAGCGGCAGATACTCTTTATACTGCTGTTCGAGACTCTGTGTCAGATCATCCAGCATCGGGATGCTGGGGATGGAGTTGATGAACAGACGGGTCTTGGGAAAGGCAGTGTGGAAGTCCGCAAACTGAGCGATTGACTGCGTCCAGGTCATGAATTCCACACGGTAAAGCTGACTCTGCGATCTGGCAACGCGCAGGATATCCACCGGAGATGTGATAATCGTACTGCGTGGACGCATGAGTGCTTCAAAGGCGTAGATTTCTTTTGATTTCAGGTGGACGATCGGCTGATATGCATAGCTGACCAGATTATGGTCCAGTATTTCATTCAGCTCATTGCGGCCGCTGAGCAGCAGCTTGTCCTTATGATAGGTGCTTGGCTGGAATTCCTCAATACCGCCCTTCTGTGTACTCTTGATGGAATACATGGCAAAGTCGGCATATTTACTGAGTGTATCAAAGTCCTGCGCATCCTTTGGATACCAGGCAATCCCCGCAGACAGGCGAATTCGGATTTCTTCTTTCCCTGTAAAGGTGATTTTGTGTGCGTTGATCTGTCGATGCATACCCTCAACAATCGTACGAATTTCACTTTCCTTTTGATAGTGATGGAAGAAGACAAGGAATTCATCCCCTGCTATACGCGATACGATGCAGCGGGAGGAGGAGAGCTTTTGCAGATAGCGGGCGGTGGCACAGATGAGCTGATCACCGGCGTCGTGTCCATAGGTGTCATTGATTACCTTCAGGTTGTCAAGATCCCATAAAATCATGGCGCAGATTCCGCAGGCATCCCCGCTCAGAATCGCTTCCACGCGGCTGCGGAAGGCCCTTCTGTTAAAGAGCTGCGTGAGTACATCGTGATCGCGCTCATAGGTCAGCTTGCGTTTTTCGCGGATTTCATCACTGACATCCATAACGACAATGACATGGGTTCCCTCATGTTGGGAAAGGATGAAGCGCAGCCATGTTTCATGCTCATCCAGCTGATGCGAGATCACATAGGTGTGGACCTGTCTGCCGTCCTGCCATTCCTCTTTTTCTTCAAAGATTTCTATACGCTTTTTGAAAACCTCGATTTCCTGTACAAATTCCTTATGTGTATAGGAGGTTCGTTTTCTGTTATGAAAGCAGAGCAGATGGGGAATTTCCTCCGTGCAGTAAACGAGTCCGGAATCATAGACCTCAATGGCGCCGATTGGCATATCCAGCGCATGGATGACCTGGGAAAGTCTGGATTCCGCTGTGGACAGATTTCTGCTTAATTCCTCAATGGAGGAAGCAAGCTCATCAACCTCCAGTACTTTCACTCTCGGCAGATGCATTTCATCATTCGGATCGAAATTCTTCAATACCTTGGCAAGCTGTGCAATCGGATGTGAGAATTTCATGCTTGTGAAAAGAGCGATGATGAAGGCGAGCAGTATCGAGCCCAGCATTGTCCAGAGAATGGTTTTCTGAAGACGAATTGCGCTGCTGTACAGTGCATCGTATTCCAGCGTACCGATCAGATACCATTCCTGCTCGACAAAGGGCGTATTGCTTTCATAAAGGTGCAGCTGTTCCTGCTGCATGACAAGTAATCGATCGTTTACCGTCAGGGTGGAGCCGCGTTCACCGGCGGCATCCTCCAGCTCGAATTTCTTTCCGATAGGAAACAGACTGCGATAGTTGGGACCATTGCTGTATACCACTTCATAGGTGTCGGTATTCTTATTTTTGCATGCCAGCAGATAGGCATTGCTGGAATCATCGTTTAATTCTTCATAGGGAAGATATTTTTTTAGAAAATCAAGGGATATTTCCACACCGGCCACTCCGTAAACCTTATGATCCGAGCTGATTAGAGGAAAGGAATAGGTGATGAACTCGGTTTCATTATCCTGCATACGTATGCTCGTACCCCAATAGCCGTAGCTTTTTATTTCTTCTCTTGGATTGTTTACCGCCGCCTGATAGGGACGGAAGTAAAAGCCGTCGTTTTGATCCTTTTCTGATAGCTTCATGAAGGTTTTCCACTCGGAATGCAGAGAGTAGCCTGCTTTTTTGAGAGCACTTGCATTGCCAAAGCGTGCAATGATATCGCTTTTATCATTATATGTGTTACCGGGGGTACCATCTGTCAGATAATAGACAGGGTAGCTATCGGTATGAAAGACATCCTTATCAAATATAACATAGGAGCCTGTGATGTATTTCAGCTTGGAGAAGGCATCCATCTGCTTCAGGACGGATGCCGGCAGCTCCCTGCTGTTCTGATAGGCGGCAGCATTATGATAAACCTTTTCACATTCCTGTAGCAGTTCCTTGTAGGTATCCTGCTGATACAGATCGGTTGCCATGATTTCCTGCAGGTCCGATACCCTGAATATCACACGCTGATGAAAGAGGTGATAAGAGATATCCTTCAGATTGCTGATGGTACCACCGGCGAAAACCGTTCCCATGAAGATCAGACAGATTGCGGCCCCGGTCAGCGTGAGCGTAATCAGCAGCCTGCGAAACAGGGAATTCTTCTGCATTATGCATCACTGTCCTTCATCTTCTCGTTAATATCCTTTGTAATCTGTTCAAACCATGTATTGAAATTTTCATCGCTGAGATACGGCTTCCATGCTTTTTCACGGCTGTCTTTGTTCTTCACTGCCTGCTGAATCTGACGCGCATCCGCAGCACATTTTTCATTCAGCGCCGTTTCCAGATAATTACGGATTTCATAGCTTCCGTTAAATGATTTCTGTGAGGTCAGGGTACTTGTTGAGACCGTTTCCATAGAGGTTTTGACGATATCTCTTACCAGCTTATTTGCGGTAACCTTTTCTGCTTCCGTAATGGTATTCCAGGATGCAAAGGAGTTTGCTTCCTTTTTCACCGGCAAATAAGAGGAGCCTGCGGAGAACAATGTGTTTCTTTCCTTTTCCGTGAACCATTTCAGGAACTGTATGAATGCATATTCATGCGCTTCATCGCTTTTGCTGACAGCCATACCTGCCCCCTGTGTGATGGCATAGCTCTTTATCCCTTCAAAGTTGGGAACACCGCGTACGATATATTCCACAGCATAGCCTGTACCGTCATCTCTGACGATTTCCTTCGGGAAGAAGGTTGCTCCTGCAGAGGAGGAAACACAAGCTACGACATCCTCGGTTTTCATGTCATCACTGGCAAACCGACCGTTTTTGGCATAGTAGCCCTTTACGAACGGAACGTAATACTGGTCCCAGAGCTTGCGCATCGTTTCCCTGCTGACGGTGAAGGAGCCGGTGTGTCCGGTTATGGAAAACAGTGGTGTACCCAGCTGCTCACTCCCGGCATTGAGATAATTCATGAGGGCGTCCCTCGCAAAAAAGGCTTTTCCTCCACTGTATGTATAGTATTTCTCACTGACGCGAGCCAGTCCCTCCCAGGTATCCAGATCGGATAGCTTTACATTTTCCTTTTTCGCAAATTCATCCCATATGTTCTTATTGATAACCATGACCTCCGTTGCCTTGGCGATTGGGAAGATATTGACATACGCATGGTCATGCAGACTGCCGTCCTTCATATAGTCATCGACATATTCCGCCATTTCCTCATCCGACATATAGTCATTGATGGAAACAAGCTTTTCCGCCTTTTCCATATCCTCTGCTGTATCCCCGTAGGCCGCAAAGATATTGGGCAGCTCCGGTGCATTCACCTTTTTCTCCAGAGAGCTTTTTAAATCAGCGGAGATGTTGGAAATACTCCCCTTTGCGACAGCATCCACACTGATTCCCTGTTTTTTCCCCTGTGTTTCATTGAATTCATCCACAAGCTCATCAAATGCCTGCTTCTGTGAACCGCTGTAGTAATGCCAGAGTGTCAGCGTGATGGGCTTATCAGGGTCCAGTCCATGATCATTGCCGGAACAGCCCTGCAGTACCATTGCAGATAACAGGAGTATACATGCGGCTGCGAGTCTTATTTTTTTCATGAAGAAATCCTCCCTTGTTATGATTTATATCCATTCCATTATACCACATAATATCTTTATAATACTTTCTACATAAGGAAAAGCTGACATTTATGAAAAAAGTTGTTCCTAAACGGACAAGGTAATGGGGAAGGGGGAAAAAGGAAGAAGGAATAGGATGACAGTTATTATTTTTTTTATAAATTTTAGAGAAAGGATTGCAATTATCACAGGATGTGTTATAATATTAAAGCATTTGCGGGCGTGGTGAAATTGGCAGACACGCTAGACTTAGGATCTAGTGCTTCGCGCGTGCAGGTTCAAGTCCTGTCGCCCGCACCAGTGTAAAAATAAAGCCTTACATAAAGGCTTTTTTTATTATTTAAAATGATATCCGGTGTAATGATCAATAGATTTAAACACCTTCACAGCTTGTAAATCGTCAAGCCGATGTTCATATGCATGATTGCCCATATTACATAAGGCTTTCATGTTTTTTTATTGCCTTTCTGATACCATTTGCCGGCTGAGCCCTGAAGGTCAGAAGCACACAGGTCTTCATTTATACTTGATAACGATGACCGAACAGAGAATCATCAGAGTATCCGTCACTGCTTTGCATATACTTCAGGTATGGATCTGCATTGGCATAATTCATACGTGTGCATTTGGCAGGAAAAGGGAATATGTGCAGGCTATAAAAAAGAGCTGTTCATGTCCAGCCCTTTTCCTCACGATTTTGTCGGTATACAGAACATGTGAGGTTATGTAATCTGAGGATTACACTATTAGTATAGCGTGTTTTCTAAAAAATGCAATTCAAAAAAGGCCAAAAATACCTTAATTTTGAATAAAATAATAAAAAATGAAAAGGCTTTCTATAAATATTATATTTTATGTAAAAAAAACTCAGGCCTTGCGTCATGAATCGAACAGCTATTTAAAATAAATCCATCACCGTCTTCTTTTTTACATAAGCGTCCCAGATGCAGCTTCCTTTTCCAGCTGCTTCCTTTCCGGTGGTTGCAGTATTGACAGAGGGGAAGGAAAAGGATAAGATGGACATACGGAAACACGTAGGATGGTCTATTCAGATCATTGTGAAAAGAGGTCGATCATATGGTGCTGCATTATGGAATTATAGCGGTTGCGGCAATAACTGACCGTTTCCTTCATGCCGTTGTGGAAGCCGGAGATACAATTGAAGCCATTGCTTCCCGTTCTCTGGCAAAGGCACAGGAAAAGGCAGAGGAGTATGGAGTGCACAAGGCGTATGGAGCATATGAACAGGTATACACGGATCCGGATGTGGATATCGTTTACATTGCAGTAAACAATGCAAATCATGGAAAAGAAATAAAAGCAGCCCTTCACCACGGCAAGCATGTTGTATGCGAAAAGCCGATTGCTTTGTCCTGTGAGGAAGCAAGGGAGCTGTTTGCCTTCGCAAGGCAGAAGCAGCTGTTTTTGATGGAAGCACAGAAAAGTCTGTTTCTCCCCGTCACACAGGATATTCGTGATATCCTGCAGAGGCAGACACTGGGAAAGCTGCGACAGGTTGTGATGAGTGCAAGCTTTTCCAATCCGGCTGCCGCATGGATGCATGATGCGCTGCAAGGAGGCGTGGTATATGGCAGTGCCAGCTATACAATTGAATATCTGCACTATCTGCTGCAGCCCCATACGATTCATGCTTCTGCTATGGGAACACAGGAAGCGCAGGGAGCCATTGACAGGGTGAGCATGAATTTTCTGTTTGATGATGTTCTTGTCAACAGCAGAATTTCCATGAAGGAAGAGACTCCGCAGCAGGCTCTGTTTTATTTCGATAAGGGCGATATCCGCATTCCGAATTACTGGAAGGCACGGGAATACTTTATCATGCTGCATGGTGTCGAGCAAAGAAAAAAGCACCCCTGCGTTTATGAAATGAAATATGAAGCAGCGCATATTCATGCATGTCTGGAAAACGGCCTGCTGGAAAGTCCCATCATGGATGCAAAGCGTAGCACTGTCTGCTGTTTTCTTGTGGATGAAATCATGCAGCAGCTATCCAGCAAGAAAGCGCTGTACTGCATTGATGAGGAGGAAAGCTGTTATGATTTATAAGTTAACGCACCCGGAACGGGCAGGAGCTCTTTTTGCACAGGCGCAGGATACGATGATACTTTCCTGCCTGCAAAATGTTATGGGAGAGATATATGCAGATGATCCTGAAAATCCGAAATCCGCAATGGCGGTATTGGGGGTCTTCTGCTTTTTCGCAGGAGAGGTCAATGCTGAGCTGATTGCATATAAGCCGGACACATATACAATTCCCTTTATCCTTATGAGTGCAGACACCTCCTCTTTAAGAGCTGCCATTCAGGCGCAGTATGGGGAACGCGCAAAAAAGGTTACGCGATATGCCATAAAAAAGGAAGCAGGCATTTTTTCCGAGCAACGCCTTCAGCAAATCGTGGATACTCTTGGCGCAGAATATGAGCTGAACCTAATTGATGAGACGATCTTTAACTGGTCACGCCGGCAGGACTGGTGCAGGGAATGGACTTCTTTGTATAAAGATTATGAGACATACCGCACAACAGGGCTCGGTGTTGTCGTTCTGAAGGATAAGCTTCCGGTTTCCGGTGCCTCCTCCTACAGCTCTTATCGTGGGGGAATTGAAATCCAGGTAGATACAAAAAAGGAATACAGAAGACAGGGGCTTGCAGAGGCAGCCTGCGCAAAGCTGATGCTGGAATGTCTGAAGCGTGGCTGGTATCCGAGCTGGGATGCCCACAATATGGCTTCTGTACATCTTGCGGAAAAGCTTGGCTATCATTTTGACAGGGAATACACCGTATTTGAAATACATGGATATTAAAAACAGCTGACGATTATCCGCCAGCTGTTTTCTATAGAAAGGGCTCCTTAGGTGTTATCATATAAGAGGCCTCAAAGAGCTTCAAATCGATCATGTTCGAGCGAACGACATCCAGAATATGGGCATAGCATATGCACAGCTGTCTGGAAAACGCCTCCTGATTTCCCTCCAGCAGATATTTAACAGCTTCCATGCTTTTTCGGTTTAATACCGTAGAGCCATGCTGTTTTTGGGGATAGAAGGAGTAATAATAGCCCCAGCACAAGATCTTGCCGAGCTCCGTCAAAAGCGTCTGCAGAGTTTTTGACGGAACATACCGTCGTACGAGTGCCGTCAGACAATCCAGAGGAATCCTGTTTTTATCCTGTAAATCACATTGCAGCTGAAGCAGTGCCTTTGCGGAAATGAAAGGGAATGCTGAACTGGCTGCCGGCTTCATAAGCAGAATCATGAGCTGCAGACCACTGAGATAGCGCAGAGTGTCTTCCCGATAAACCTTGATCTGCATGCATTTTGCGGCAGTATCCCCATTCTGCATACAGACGGTAGTTCCTTTGACATTCTGCGTTTTTGCATAGCCAAGCTCATTCAGCGATGCAAGCGCCTTGCGAATCGTAGCAACACTTACCCTGTATTGCGAAGCCAGCTCTGCTTCTGAAGGGAGCCGTGTTCCCACTGCAAGCTTTCCGGTGCCGATTTTATCAATCAGGTCCCTTGTAATCTGAACATGCAGATGATCGCGCCCACGATCGGAATGCCATAAAAAGGGCTTTTCTGTTTGCTTAATGTGCGGGCTCTGCCTGCACAGTTCTTGTATCTGCAGCTCAACTGTTTTCTGTACAGCAGCATACATCCGGGTGAGTCTGTTCATGCTTTCTGTCAGCTGCCGGCTGTACATGGCTTCCTGTACCCATAGAATATTCTGAAACTGGAAGCTGTTTTGTAGGTTTGAAAACTGCTTTTCCTGAAAGAAGAAGGTTGGCCGTGCATACAGCTCAAGGCTGGAGAACAAATCCCGAAAAAACATATTGTGGGTCTGATCCAGCAGGGCATAGAAAAATTTCAGATTTGTCTTCCATCGAAACGCTGCATTTTTCGCTGAAGCTTCCTTTACCTTTTCCTCCAGCCGGTGCAATGCATAATCGCTGCACACCTGGACAGAGAAGGAAAGAATACGCGGCATGATCAGCGTCATAGTAGCATATACATCCCGTAAAGAGTGCTGATTTTCTACAATATACCTGATGGCCGCAGATTTCTGCTTTCTTTGATCCTGCCGATATATGACGATCATCGGTTTTCGTTCTTCCGTTTTTATGTAGCCCTCCTGCTTCAGCCGTACCAATACATCCCGCACGGTACGGACTCCCACATGATACAGCTCACTCAGCCTCATAATAGAGGGCAGTGTGGAGCCGAAGGGTATTCTTCCACTGATGATTTCCTCCCGCAGACTGTGATACAGATATTCAAAAAGAGTTTCCTTTCTTTGCATACATGACACCTCATTCTTATTTTAACATGTTTTTTTGGTCATACTATATGTATATGTACACAAATTTATCGTTGTCTTTTCGAAGGGGCATGATAAAATTTTGCTGAAAGAATAGGGAGGCTGCGCTATGCGTCACATGGAACTCATACCGGATGATCTGCAGTGTGCTTCTGTCCTGCTGTTCATGCTTCTGCTGCTGATTGTGGCATTTCTGGCGGGAGCGTATCTGGCGAACCGCGGGGCCTGGCCTGGCATATTCCTGCATGATCCGTTAACAAAGGGGATGAAGCCGGTTCAATTTCAGAACAGAGTAAAGCGGCTGCTGGATAAGAAGCCGGCCATTGCAGCTACTCTGGTGCTGTTAAATATCGAGCATTTCCAGCGGATCAATCACCGCTATGGAATGCAGTTGGGAGATGAGGTGCTGTGTCAGGTGTATAAGGTATTGTGCCGGCATCTTGACGCCAATGAATTTATGGCAAGAGAAGAAGGCGATTCATTTTTTCTCTTTCTTCTCACACAGGATACGTCCCTGCTTCAAAATCGAATTGATGAAATACAGAAAGATATTCATAAGCAAACTGAAAATCTGCAGCCGATTATCCGCTTGCGGCAGGGCGCCTGTCTCGTTGACGGCACACAAAAGGATGTTCATTTGCTGATAAATCGCGCTAAGCTTGCACTGCGTCAGTATGTAAGCGGAAAGGGCTGCGTTTTCTATGATGCTGCCCTGATGGAAGCTGTCCGGCGCGAGGAATTGTTGAACAGCCTGTTTGCAAGCTCGTTGCGGCAGCATGAGTTTCAACTGTATTTACAGCCCAAGATAACGCTGAAAACAAATCAATGCACCCATGCGGAGGCACTTGTTCGCTGGCATCATCCCCGTTTCGGAAACATCTGTCCTTCTGCATTTATTCCTGTCTTTGAAAAAAACGGATATATCATGGAATTGGACCGTTACATGTTTGAGGAGGTGTGCAGATACCTGCAGACACGCAATGCAGCGAAAAAAGAGAAGCTCATGATTTCAATCAATATATCCCGCCGGCATTTCCAGAACCCCGCTTTCCTTGAGGAATATGCAGAAATCAAAGAACGCTATGGCATAGTAGACGGACAGATTGAGCTGGAGCTGACAGAGTCTGTTTTTTTCAATGAGGAACAGATTGCATTGGTAAAGCAGGCAGTATTCCGGATGCATCAGCTGGGCTTTCGCTGCTCTCTGGATGATTTTGGTTCCGGATTTTCTTCTCTGGGCTTATTGAAAAGCTTTGATGTGGATGCCATTAAGCTGGATCGTATCTTTTTCGAGGACATTGCACAAAAGAAAGCACAGGATATTCTATGCTGTCTGATTGAGCTGGCTCACCGGCTGCACATACAAGTTGTTGCAGAGGGGATTGAAACCGAGGAACAGCTGGATTTTCTTCGCACGACAACCTGTGACATGGTACAGGGCTATTATTATGCCCGTCCACTTCCTGCAGCTGAGTATACCGCATGGCTGGAGCAGTTTCATAGTGTGGAGTAGCTGCATGATGCAGTATATAAGTCACGGGGACTACCGGCTGTATTGCTCTTTCTGACTGCATGCCGGATGCATAGCTGCTGTACGACTGTGATTTCAGGCACATGTATCATAAAAGCTTATAATCCCTAAAAAGTGCATTCATACAATTATTATTCAGCCTGTTTACATCATGAAAAACAAAATTACAATGGGTACTGTTGTTATGGACATCATTCTCTCTATGTTTGAGTTCTTTCATTCTAATTTGATGTGTATGTCCTTCTTCCTGCCTGTAGATAAGAAAAAGAGATTTCAAATCTTTGGTCAACACTGCATCTGATCAGCAGATTGCAGCATAGGTCCATTGAGTAGAAGTCTCTTTTTATTTCGGATAAATTTCTGCCGCTGCAGCTTTATTCTGTTTCCACCCGATGATAGAAATCCTCCTCACTGCATGGCTTTGCATAGATGAAGCCCTGTACCATATCACAGCCGGTATCCTGCAGCATATCCAGCTGCTGCGTACACTCAATGCCCTCCGCAACAACCTTCATATCCAGTTCCTTGGCCATGCTGATCATGCTTTTTAAAATTGTTTTGTTGCGCTCCACATGACTGCTTTGATCAAAGAATACCCTGTCCAGCTTTACTACATCCACCGGAAGATCCTTTAACGCATTTAAGGAGGAATAGCCGGAGCCGAAGTCATCGATGGAGCAGCAGAAGCCGTGAGAGCGAAGCTTTTCCAGAATGGTGAATATCTCCCTTGTATTCTTTAACAGGATATTCTCGGTAAGCTCCAGCTCTATGATGCCGTCCGGTATGTGATATTGATTCTTGATCGCAATATAGGAATCAGCAAAATCCTCCTGATATAAATGGATACGGGATACATTAACAGAAATCGGAACAACTGCTTTTCCTTGCGCGAGCCGTTTCTGAATGGTCTGGCAGACGGATATAAAAACATACGTGTCCAGCTTGCGGATGAAGCCGTTTCGTTCAAACAAGGGAATGAATTCTCCGGGACTGGTAAAGCCGTGTCCCTTGCGCTGCCAGCGAAGCAGTGCTTCTCCTCCCAGAATCTGACTGCCGTCCAATGCGTATTTCGGCTGAATGACATGCAGGAATTCCCCGTCCCTTAGGGCCTGTTCCATATGCTGTTCCATCTCGGCATCCCGTAGCAGAATCTCGCGCATCTCCTCATTATAGAACTGCCATGCAGCGGTGGAATCATCATGAATCCCTGTCTGAGCCATACGGGCCCGATCCACCAGCGTGCTGATGGTGCTGTCGATGTCGGCATCCTCCTGTAAACAGATACCGATACGGATAGGGATGTCATGCCTGTTGTCCACACCTGTGGCGGAAAGCGTAAGAATCTGCCTGCATGTTTCTGTGATTTCCTCTTTCTTTGCATAAGGGGTAAGCAGGATGAAATCATCGCCGGAGATACGGCAGCAGATATCCTGCTGCTTTGCCACAGAGCGTAAAATATCCGCAACAAACAGCAGCACACGATCCCCATAGCCATAGCCCTCCATATCGTTTAAAAGCTTAAAACCCATAATATCCAGATACAGAACAGCAACCGCCTGTTCTTTTTTCTCCAGAATCAGCTGTCCGTCCAGTAGAAACTTCTCATAGCGATATAAGCCGGTGAGATTGTCATAGAAGGCAAGCTTTTCGATTTCCTTCTGATGCTTTTTACGATTTCTGTGATACAGATAGCCAAACGCAGCCAGAACCAGCATTATGAACAGACACAATGCAATTGTCTGTTTGATAATACTGTTGGCCTGCTGCATGATGATGCGGTTGGGAATGATGGACACAATATTCCAGTTATCGCCGTTATACAAGGGTACATAACAAAATATATATTCCTCCCCCTGATAGCGAAACTGAGCCGCCCCCGTTTTTGATTCCTTTAAGCGCTGTTTGAAGAAATTCAGCTGTTCTTCGTCATTTCCCTGCAAATCAATGATGTCAAACAGATTCTGGAAGGTGCGGTTGCTGTCCTTATGCAGGGAGCGAATCAGCACATCACCATTTTGATTCACTACATACGAAAATCCGGTCTGATTGAAAAAAGAGAGGGAGAAGCGTTCGGTCATGGAAGTCAGCGGTCTGGTTTTCTGTGCAATTCCCTGTGTACCATCCCGAAAGGTAAAGCGTTCAAACACACCGATCGTTTTTACACCGGTATAGCCGTCGAGAAACGGATCGCGTATACTGCTTCCACTCATTTTGGCATACATCTTTCTCTGTTCCTTTGTCATGCGCGGTATCTTTTCCGGAAGATTGGAGTAGGTGATTCCGCTGGACAGGTCGCTGCAGTAAAAGGAGGTGCCGTCTTCATTGAATACGCTGACGATTTCCTGAATGGAATTTTTATCAGCTGCACTGGTTTTCTGCAGCTCCCGCACAAACAGATGCAGGGTATCGTAATCTTTTTCTATATAGGTATCCAGTGCATGAGAGCCCTGCTGTGTGACTTCGATGATATCTGTCACAGACTTCTCCCAGAGTAAAGATTTTACATTTGTTACAAAGGCAATGGCTGCCAGTATGATACCAGTGGCAGATACAATGGAGAACAGGATAAAGAAAGAGCGTTTAGTTATTGTCTTCATGGCTGTTTTCCTTTCGTATCTGTGCAAGCTGTTTTCGAAGGTCTGCGAGAACAGAAGCACGGTCTTCCTTTTTTAACAGCTTTTGTGTACTCTCACGGGTGAGGTTCCAGATGGGATAGATCAGATTGTCATCGGCACCGATCACACTTCTGCCGTTGGTGAGATACGGCTCCATAGGCTGTATGGCAATGTCCTGCGCCATCTGTTCATCCTTTAAGGGACTGAAGGAGCTTTGGCTGTTTACAAATTTCCATAGGACATCCTTCTGTGTCAGATACTCCACAAACTGCTTTGCTTCCTTCACATGCGGACTGTTCGCATTGACACTGATGCGGGTATCAATATTGATCACCATTGCACAGCCATCTTCGAGAATGGGATAAGGATGTATGGAAAAGGTGAACTTCGGTTGCAGGTCGCGCAGACGTGGAGCAGCCCAGGCACCGGTCAGCATAAACGGCTGTTCTCCTTTGGCAAACAGAATCAGATCATCCTTGGTCTTTTCTGTTTTAAGAGCCTCATCGGCATCGACATAGCCACGCTGAATCATTTCCTCCACCAGTGCAAAGCCGGGCTCCAGTGTCTTTGCAAGATCGCGTTCCCCGGTATTGAACTGCTCCATAGCCGCATCCTTATCCTGTTGCTGATACACGGGATACAGTCCCTTTGCCAGAATGATGGTCTTTAAGGAAATATCATTGTTCGCCACGATGGGGGTGATTCCTTTATTTTTGAAATAGGCACAGACATCCATAAATTCCTGCAGATTCTTTGGTATTTTCTGCTTATGCTTCTTTAAGAGGTCCTCATTGCAATACAGACCGAAAGCCGATATGGAGGTTGGAACATACTGCAGGGTGTCGTTTGCATTCATTTGATTTCTCACAAGATCACTGAAATCATCGATTGTTGAAAGGTCGGACAGATCTGCCAGAACGCCCTTTTTTTGCAAATCAAGCACGGAGGCCTGATCAACCATGAAGATATCGTCACCGTTTTTGGTGCTGATCCGTTTATCAAGCACTTCGTAGTAATCCACACCCTTAATGCCTTCATAGGTGATGGAGATATGCTCGTTCTCCTGCATAAAGTCACGCAGGCTGTCTTCAATCGCTGTGACATTGATTGCTTCATATTTATAACCGAAAAATGTCAGCTTTGTTTCCGGCAATGACGCATGTGTTGTATCCGGCTCATATGATGTGATTTTCTGTCTGCCGCAGCCGGTCAGAAAAAGTGCAGCTATCAGAATGCCCATTCCCCAGTGTTTCCTATTCATCTTGCGCTCCTCACTTCCTGAATCCGTAATCTGAACCCAGGTGTTGTATACTGCTGTGATTTGATGATTTTAAAGCGTTGTATGTAATGTTTTCCGTATGGAAATTGTATCATAGAATATCGTTGAAAGCAAACAGACAGGCAGAAAGCAACACACTGTGTCAGCGTTTTTTTCATATCCTCTGTATTGATTTTGTAGGGGGGAAGAGTAAAGCTGCGTGGAAGGCTTGCTGTCGTGATGGTTAGAAACTGTTTCCTATCTGTGCTTAGGAAGCGCTGGCTTGCAGGCAGTCATACAGATAGTAGCTGCCTTGTTACAGGCAGGAGCATTTCGCTGTGTTTGAACTGTCGACAGTGTCTGCTTTTGATCGCAAATCGAAAATCACATATCCCATACTCCGGATACAGGTAGATGAAGAGGACTGCAATCACATGTACGTGGGATGAATTGGATCTAGCAGGGAATATGGAAATCGGACTGTGCTAATAGAAAAGGGTACAACGCAAAAAGCGATGCCCCCTTTTCTTTTGATGCTATTTTTTTATATACTGAATGACGGCTTCAAAAATATATGTTTACCTGTCAAAATTTCGCATTGGAGGATTCAATGGAAGCAAGCCGAACGCCAAAGCGGTGCTTATGGAATCCTGCCTGTGACTATAAGCTGTAGAACAGCCTGAGGAACCCTTTACGATATCCGTGCGTGAATCATACATCCTCTTTTAAGGCGTAACCAAGTTCCATCTGCTCAATTCGCCTTGTCAACAGAGCTTTTATGAACAGATATGCGACTCCTCCGGTGACAAATACCAGAAAATACACGTAACCCGGGATATAGACGCTCAGGTTGCCTGTGAATTTCATAAAGGCAAATTTCATAAGATAGCGCAGAGCAATATTGCATAAGGGGAGAGCCGCTGTAAGGGATGCGAGCACAACAAGGGTGGTGGCATGCAGATACAGACTGCGAATCTCTTTCGCTGTATAGCCCATAACCTTCAGAAAGGACATGGAAATGGCATTGCGGTCAATGACAAGCCGGGTGAGGATATACAATACCACCAGATAAATCGCAATGGATACCGAGGTCAAAACGGGAAGCAGCTGGGAAAAGGCTTGCGTCATCTGTTCATTGATTTTCACGAGATCACTGCGCGTTACTACACTTTGGACATATGCTTCCTCGATATCCAGCGGTTGATTGGAAAGATAGCCGTTGAAATAGGTATGGTCCTCATGCAATAGCTGATTCAGCTGATTTCTTGGCATATAAGCAGAGAAACCGGCATTATATGGATAGATGTCCTGAATGGTGAAGGAATAGGCTTTATCACGGTAGGGATTGCGGAGAGTGATTGCATCGCCAACCTGCAATGACATCTTGGATGCGAAATCAGAAGAAATAACAATGCTTTTGGGGTCTGATGAAAGTGTCATATCCGTGTAATAGCCGGAATTCGGTCCGAGTCCGTACAGGGTCACATCCAGATCGAGGTCACCCCCCACATAATAGGCCTTCAGTGAGGTCAGCGTCACCTTTTCTCCGTCCGCCTGCACCGGTGCTTTCAAAAGATACTGATAATCACAGCGGGTGTCTGCCTCCAAGTTCCTGATATACTGTTCCATGGATGGGGTCAGGATGAGAGCGAACATTAAGAGAAAGCTGGCAAAGATGATACCGAGAAACAAAACGAGATAGCTGCCCTTATTTTGCAGGATGATCCGAATGCGAAAGCGCTGAAAAAATGAGCTGCCGTGCAGGGGGATATAGCGGCGCTGCCGATGCCTGCGCAGATCTTTTCGCAAAAAGCGAAGCGGGGATAGACGCAGCCTGCGCTCCAGAAGCACATACAGAATCAGCATCATGAAAATAAACGGCATAACGGTAGTGGACAGCAGTGCTTCCGAGACAGGCTGTATGGAGAGCGGCGGCAGACAGTAATTGCTGTAATACATGTCTGTAAACAGGTTTGGGAACAGTGTATAGCCTATAAGGTTACCGATACCTGCAGATACGATGATAAGTATTGTTGGAAGCATCATATAATGCTGGAGCAGCTCCCGTCTGGTATAGCCGCTGGCTAGCAGTGTACCGATAACGGATGCCTGTTCCTCTATCATTGTTTGTGATATGACGACGAAAATGAAAGCCAGAATCATCAGGATGATGTACAGCAGTGTCTGAACCATCGGAATATCGCTTCCCATATCATTTGGCAAAAAGGAAATGGCCTGATTCATCTGTGCAGTTAATAGATTTTCCAGCACTGCCCCCTCCCTGATACAAATTTCCTGTATATCATCGGCACGTTTTTGTTTTTGAAAATCATTCAGCTCTCGATCATCCAAATAATAGCTGTAGCTGTAAACCATACGATCAGTGGACAGCGTCTGAAAACCCGTATCTGTGACAATCGCGATACCGAAATGGATGGGATCCATCATCATATCGCTGTTTTTCTGAATCAGAGAGGTATAATCGGGGACTGAGATCAGTCCGGTGATGGTCATGCTTTTGCCTGACATGCGTATCGTATCCCGGATGTTATAGCCGTTTTTCAATGCAAAAAGGCGGTCCAGAGCGATTTCCGTTTGTTTGTTCGGCATACGACCCTCATGCAGTGTGGCACGGTTGATGTCAAAGCGTTTCCGGTATACGCGCACCATGGTATCCCTGCTGACTGACTGCTCTGTATAAAATTGCTCGTACACCTTTAAACCGAGTGCTTCCAGCTTTGTTTTGGTCTTTACATCCATCCTATCCCGCAGGGCAAGCTGTCCGTCCTCCACCTTACTGCTGATCCGATCCTTGATCAGCAGCTCTTTGGCACTGTAGGCAACGCTGAGAAAGCCGGTTACTACACCGATCATGAGGATCAAAACAAGGGAAAGAGAAATATAACGGGAGCGGTTGCGAAGAAATTCTTTTTTTAAAGTCTTATGCAGGGGATTTCGCATCACGATCACCTACCATTCCAGAGCATCAGCCGCTACACGCTGTGCATTGCAGTGTACCCGGGTGATACGGCCGTCCTTCAGCCACAGGACACGATGTGCCATATCGGCGAATGCCGCATTGTGGGTCACAAGAATCACGGTTGTTTGAAAATCGCGGTTGATTTCCTCCAGCAGTCGCAGAATGTCTCTGGAGGTATGATAATCCAGAGCACCCGTCGGCTCATCACATAGAAGAAGCTCCGGATTTTTCGCCAGTGCCCTACCGATGGCACAGCGCTGCTGCTGACCTCCGGACAACTGGTTCGGATACTTATTGCAATGCTGTGTCAGCCCCAGCCTCTCCAGCAGGTCTTCAATGGATTTGGGATGTCGACCAAGATATGCTCCGGATTCCATGTTTTCCTTTACCGTCAGATTGCTGACAAGATGGTAGGATTGAAAGACAAAGCCAAGCGTATGTCGCCGATAGAGGGCAAGCTCCTTATCCGGCATCCCTGCCAGGTCCTTGCCGCCAATCAGTAATTCTCCTTTATCAATGCGTTCAATGCCGCCAATCAGATTTAAAAAAGTGGATTTACCAGAGCCGGAGGGCCCCAGCAGTACACAGATTTCTCCCTGCTCAATGCCACAGCTGATTCCCTTCAAAACCTGAACGCGTGCTTCCTTGTTTCCATAAAACTTCTCTACATTGTTTGCCTGCAGATACATACAATTTCCTCCTTTATTGGTATGCCTGGCATAACATAACGCCGTTATGTTATGCGGTAAAAGAAAAGGGGAGTATTCCCCTGATCTAGTTTTTGACGGCCTGCTGATACAGACCCTCGAATCCACCCCGCAGAAAGGTAACGACAATGCGAATCTGATGCAATGCCTGTTCCTGAGAGTAGTGATGAGATAATATGTGCAGAAATGCCTCGACCTGTATCTGGGAAAGCCAGTGCAGTGTGCACGCATTGAATACCGTGTCATCGTCCTTCACCATCGCGGAGATGATTTTCGTATTTCGTTTGACCAGGTAAGCAATGATCTGCTCGGTGAAATCCTGATATGCGGATCCCCAGGAACAGTTGAACAGCAGCTCGAGTGCCGTTTCATGTGCATAGTAAAAGGAAATCAGCTCCTGAGCAAAGCGGATATCATGTTCCATATCCATGAGCTGGTCGGTATTGCTGTACACCTCTTCCTCAAAGCTGGTATGCTGGTAAAGCATCTGCATGACCGCTTCTGCGGCATCCTTGACCAGGGCATGAAACAAGGCCGATTTGTCCTTGAAGAAAAAGTACAGGGCACCTGTGGTAACGCCGGCATTCCTGCAAATGGTTCTCAGGGATGCTTTTTGATAGCCGTTTGATAAAAATTCACGACTTGCGCTTTCCAGCAGTCTTTCGCGTGTTGTTTCCTGCTGCATTCTCTCACCTCCTGCACATAACACTGTTATCTTATATCCTTTGTCGTATTCTGTCAAGGGGTGTCATTCATAAGGGGATAGGAGTGTATTTGCGTAACCGCTTAACCGAATATGCGCATTCCATCTTGCATAAGCGATTACGGCATGCTATGATGAGCTTATACGAGTGGGAGGGACCTATGGAACGTTATCAAATACAAAGCAAGGACTGTCTTTTGCAGGTGTATGCCTGTGGTAGATTTGACAGGGACACAGCGATTATTTTTCTGCATGGCGGACCCGGCAGCGGTGCACAGGCGATTATGGAGCTGCCGGCGTTTCGTGCATTGGAGGAGGATGCCCTTTGTATCCATTTTGATCAGCGGGGAAGCGGTGCATCATCATATGATCTGAAAAAGGGCCTGTGTATAGATACACTTACAAATGATGTCCTACGTGTGATACAGGATACCAGATCACGCTGGAGTGTAAAGCGTCTGTATGTATGGGGCGGCTCCTTTGGCGGCTGTCTGGCTGCTCTGTGTCTGGAACGGTTTGCGCAGGAGCTGACAGGCTGTATTCTGAGCTCACCGGCAATCAGCTTCAGCCGTTCACAGCTGCTGGAACAGTTTGAACGCATGTCCGCAGCTTTTCGTGTGCGTATGAAGGAGCTGCCTCAAAAAACAGAGGATCCGCCCACACCGGAGGATTTGTTTGCGATGGAGGATTTTCGTGCCTTTATTTACAGTGCAGACAATCCGTCTAAATCTCTTCGTCATATCTGTGCGATGTCATCCTGGTTTTTCCAACACAGCTTTCACGGCCTGTTTGATGCCTGTGAAGTGCCGCTGCTGATTCTGCAGGGGAAGGACGATCCTGTCTGCAGCTGGAGGACGCTGTATGATGAGCTTGCCGCATGCGGAAGGAAAACAATCATCAAGCGTTTCTATGAGCATTGCGGGCATGAGGTGTTCACAGATCAAAGAGATGCTTTTCTGAAAGAAATACGAGCTTTTCTAAAGGAGGAACCCGTATGCTAGTTTATGTATGCTGTGCGACCGGAAATACCAGCGGTATGTTTTGCAAGCAAATCCAAAAGGCAAGCTGCAGGGAACAGATTTATGTGGAAGAAATACATGAGCTGGGAAATCATCTGGAGGATGCCCTGCGGGAAAATGATCTTGTCCTTGCTTACGGCTCTGCGGAAATCATTGACGAAAAATTCATTCGCCGCTATCACTTCGAATATCACATGCAGGCCATCTGGCTTGCACCGCAGATGCGTTACTTAAAGGATTCCATGAAAAAGAAGCTGAATTGCTTTGATATTCCCATACATATCATCGATATGAAAACCTTTGGGAAAATGGATGGAAAGCAGGCACTTCAGGATATTCTGAATGCTATGATTTGATACCTTTCCATATGTCGTGAAAAAGAGCTGCTGTCGATAAGGTTGATTCCTGCTCATCAGGGTGCAGAAATAAAAAGCTAAAATTAAAAGAAGAAATAAATTCCGATAATACAGGAGCTTATTTCTTCTTTCATTATATTACAGCCTGTGAATTATCCATTGACAGATAAGAAAGAAAGGTTTTTTATATCTGTTTTTTGCATATGCAACAGTATACGGAAGCATAGACATCCGGAAAAAAGCAGGTATGCGGGAGTATCTGTGAAAAGTCTTTATCTGAAAGCTGTGGATGTGATGCCTCTTTCGTGAAGCCATTGCGGATATTCTTTTTTCAGAAGGCTGTAATTGCAGGCATCCACGATACCGCGGTTGCTGCGGTCTGCCTCTCTTGCCGTCCCTTCATAGGTAAGTCCGCAGGAACGCATGACTCTTCCGGAATTCGGATTATCCGGATCGTGCCTTGTTTCTATGCGGTTTGCCTTCACCTCTTCAAACAGAAAGGGAATGATGGCTGTGAATGCTTCACTGGTGATATGCTGATGCCACCATTCTTTTCCTAAGCAATAGCCGATATGTACCAGATCCAATTCCTCATTCTGAGCGACAACGGATATACTGCCAATGACATTGTGCGGATGTTCCTGTAATGCAATGGCCCATTGATAGAAATTCGGCTGTGCATAGCTTGTAATCCAATTCTGAAGAATACGACGAGTGACATTGACATCCGGATGCGGCGGCCAGGTCAGAAAACGGCAGACATCTGGATCACTGGCCCAGTTATGAAACATCGCCTCAGCATCCTCTATGACAAAACGACGCAGAAGCAGTCTTTTTGATGTAATGACAGTAGTTCCTTTATGCTCCATAAGCTGTCCTCCCTTTATTTCTGCTATTCATTATGGCATAAAGGTACAAAAACCGCAAGCTGTGATACGAGGCGTCTGCAAATGAAACAGACTTTATTTTGATTCTTCCCGGGATGATTCTTTTATTGCTTTTGCATTGCCGGGCCTTACCGTAAGGTGGCGGAGAACATTCATTTTATTTACTTTCTGTGTCTATTTCATTTATATACACTTTCCTGCGAATGGCAGTCGGTTTCATATATTGCACTGTTGTCATTTACGTATAAAAAAAAGGCCTGCGGATCACAGACCTTTCAAGCCCAGCTGACTAGTAACCGCAGCGGGCGTTTTTCATACAGCGAACGAATTCACGAGCACAGCGGTTTTCTCTGTTTCTACGACGCAGAGCAGCACGTGCTACACATTCTGCTTCATACAGTGCAGCGTTGTCGTTGTAGTAATCGTTGTTGCATCCACATCCGCTGTTCCATTCAGAACGGTTGTACCCGCAGCCATCATTGAAACCAAATTCTCTGTTACATCCACAATTGTTATACATATTGAAATCCTCCTTTTATTTTCTGAGATCATCTTTGTATCTCAGTATAAGATATGTGAAGATGCAACGCCTATCTAGGCGTATTGCGCTATCACAGGGAAAAGATATATAGGGCTTTGCAAGGTAAGGCTGCATGCCTATGGACAACTGCACAATTTTGAGAGAAACCGCTGTTTTTCTTGAATTGTAAACTTTCTGTTTCTATTCTTCGGGAATCATATTATAATAAAGCTAACAGATATGAAGGTGTACAACATGAAAATTCTATTGATGTCCGATACACATGGAGATTTAAAGACTGCAAGAAGCATTTTGCAGGAGCACGCAGCTGCAGACTTGAAAATCCATCTGGGGGATGTCGGCTTTCCGTTACGGGAAATCGACGAATGCACCATTGTGAAAGGCAATCATGACCGCACACAACGGCTCCCCAAAAAGGTAAAGCTGACGCTGGAGGGACGTAAGGCGATCTGTCTGCATGGTGATATCTTCGATGATGAAACTGTACAGGAGGTTCTCGCAATGCACCATGTTCCAAACGATGAAATCATGGATCTGTGCATGCACACCCTGTATGGAAAACTGGCAGCCTATGCGAAACGAAAGGGTTGTGACACGCTGTTTTTCGGACATACGCATCATCAGTGCTTTACTGAGGTTGACGGTGTCGTTTTGATCAATCCGGGTTCTGTATGCTATGGAACTCCGCATAGCGGATATGCTGTGGTGGAGATCCACGGCTGCTGTATCCGGGCACAGCTTCTTGCTGTTGAAAATTGTTAAGCTTTTGTTATCCGTATCCCCAAGACAATATCCCTGTGCTACACTGTCTTTATGAAGAGAAAGGAACGAATAATATGTTCACAAAAATTCTGACAAAACTTGGCTTTACCAAAGAGGAAACCAGCTGGATTTTATATGATGTGGGGAATTCAGCGCAGGTGCTGACCACCTGTACTGTCATATTTCCGCTGCTGATTGCGAAAATTACACCCGGTGACAGCAGTGTGTATGTCGGTTGGGCAAATGCAATCTATGCGATTATTCTGGCCGTGATATCTCCGGTGCTTGGAACGATGGCGGATTACAAGGATAAGAAAATGAAGATGTTTAAGTTCTTCCTGTTTATGGGCATCTTTGGCGGCTTTGGTCTTGCCCTGCCATTCATCGACTACCGTGCGGCGATTGTAATTTTCATTATTGCCATGCTCGGCTATAACGGCTCCATTATTTTCTACGATGCCTTTATCGTGGATGTCTGCGATGATGAACGGGTGGATAAGGTGAGTGCTGCCGGCTATGCATGGGGCTATATCGGCTCTGTATTGCCGTTTCTGATCTTCGTGATACCCTTTGCGCTGGTAACACTTCTCGGTGATCCGAAGACCGGTGATCTGGTGCTTGGTTCCTTTACCCTGAGTTATCGGATGGCCTGCGGTCTTACGATGGGAATGGCCGTACTTTGGTGGCTTGTATATTCGCGTCCAATGCTGAAACATGTGAAGCAGAAAAATTTTCACGAACCGGTACCGCATGTTGTGCGGGAATCGTTTTCTCATTTATATCACACATTCCGTGATATTAAAAAGAATAAAAATATCTTTCTGTTCTGTATATCCTACTTTTTCTATATCGACTGTGTGAATACGGTTATCAAAATGGCGGTTTCCCTTGCGACAGAGATGGGAATCAGTGATGTCATGAGTCTGGTGGTCGTTATTGTCATCAATATTGTTGCCTGTCCGTTCTCCATTCTGTTTGGTAAGCTGGTGGAGCATATAGGCAGTAAGAAAATGATCTATGCCGGAATCATCGGTTATGTCGGTGTCGTACTGGCAGGATCCCTGATTAAGACCTATCCGTCTTTTATCTGGGTGGTGGCGTTGCTGGTTGGTATGTTTCAGGGCGGTATCCAGTCCGTTTCCCGTTCCTACTTTGCCAAGCTGATTCCGGATAAAGCAGATTCCAATGAATTTTTTGGATTTTTCTCTGTATTCTCCAAATTCTCGGCAATATTAGGGCCGATGGCGGTATCTACAATTATCATGATTACCGGAGAAACACAATATGGTATTCTCGGTCTGATTCCGATGATGCTGCTGGGCATGCTGTTCCTGGCATTTGTCAAGGATCCGGAAAGCGAACAGAAATTTCATAGGAAAAAATAAGGAAGCACAAAGGAATGCATCATAAAGAAGGGCCGACTTCATGCTATGGGAAGACTGCTCTTTTTTCTTGTATAGTAGGGGACATCCAGCCGTATAAAGCTGTGAATCAAACACAGTCTTTTACATGATGAACATACGAGAGGCTTTGGATGAGCATAGTTGTTCATTCTCTGAAAGATGTCAGCAGGAAGCATTAGATGCAAAAAAGGGAGCCGGAAGGCAGAACATTCCGGTATTATGGGTATTCTGCTGCGCATCCATCCTTATATCGAAAAATGCCGGTTGTGTTGTATGCCGGTAAAATAGCAATATGGTAGAGGGTGGTTTCGGGCAGTGCAAGTATGCTTCCTGTCTTACCTTATACTTTTTTAACGAATTTCAATATATTTTAGGAGTTTTGTCCTTTTCATACGTATATAAGTGTATATAGGAAAAAGGAGGATACTACCTATGAGAAAAGTGAGCGAAAAGAAATATCCGGTTCCCTTTCACAATGATGTTTTTTTCAAGTATATGCTGATTGGAGAGGATGCAGGCTCTGAGCTGCTGAGAAGCAGGAATATTGAAGAGATTTACGGTTTAAAGGTTCAAACAACAAAAGTGCTGAACCCTGAACTGCTGCCGGAAGTCTTTTTCGGAAAACGAGCTGTACTGGATGTTGTATTGGAGGATGAGGCAGGCCATTTTTATGATTTGGAAATGCAGGTATCCGGTTATACACAGGAAGAACAGCTGCGATTTCAGCAGTATGGCTACCGCCTGGTTGGCAGACAGCTGAAGCAGGGCAATGATTATACCAAGCTGAAGCCATTTTATCAGATTATTTTTATGAATTCGATGCCAAAAGCAGGAGGACGTATGATTCGTCACTATAAGGTGAAGGATGAAGATAATCAGGAGGAACCCAATGACACACTGAATCGGGCTATCGTATTCCTGCCGATGATCAAACAGCGAATCAGAGAAGTCGGAGGCATAAAAAATCTGACAGAATTTGAAACATTTTGTTATGTGCTTGCATATAATCCGGATGATGCTATACTAAACATGAAGAGAAGGATGGTGGATGTGGCAGTGGAAAAATATAATAAAATGAAAGAAGATAATCAGTTATTCAGCTGGGCGGAATCGGCAGAATTTGCCGAACGCGCAGTCCAGGCCAATCTGAGGGAGCAAACAGCAGAAGCTAAAAAATCAGGAATGGAGGAAGGTAAAAGAACTTCCTTAAAATTACTGTTACTACACAAGTATGGCGTGGATGATGCCTGGGTGGATACATTGACTACGCAACAGGTTGAGGATGCTCTCATCAGCATTTTGGAGTGTAGTACATATGATGCTTTAAAAGCACAGCTGACAGATAGAAATACTGAATAGTTTACTTGAAAAAAGCTGAACCTGCAATAAAGGCTTCAGCTTTTTTCATTATCGGCTGTAGGAAGCAAAAGGACCTGTACTATGTGGGTACAAACAAGGAGGGATAAAATATCTGCAATGTGTGTATTCTTAAGGCGATTGGTTATATCGAAGAGAATACAGCACAGGCAGAAGGCTGTGAAACAGCAGGATGATAAATTTGAATATGTGGTATTGTGAAGCATGGACCTGTTGTCAGCTTTGGGTTTTTATGATACCCGCATGGAAAATACGATGTCATCAGCAGAGTTTACCTGCTTTTATCATTTATGATGCAGGATTACTGCATACGCCAATAAAAAGCGGAAGTTCAACACCATCCATACGGGTGGAAATCACATAGAGAAACGGGCGGTTCAGGTTCAAATCCAGAACCTTAGGATGTTCCATATTAGCGGCACCTGTGGCACCAATCATCGTATATGCACTTGCTTCAATCCCCTCCTCATTCAGTGCAATGCTGGTTTCCTGCTGAATATCTGAAACGAAAAAGGGCTTTTCATTCGTTATACCATTTAACTCTGCGGCTGTATCAAACAAAGAGGTGACACCCATAGCTTTTAAGGTATCCGCAAGCTGCAGCTTGGAATGAACCTTGAACTTTGGCAGAGAGAGCTTCACGATACCAAAATCTGCTCCCTCGGTATCGTCCTTCAGCAATTCCTGTAGAAATCCCTTTTGCTCCATCATTCTGCGGATATCCTTACCTTCTTTTGGCAGTACCAGCGTCAGGCTGGAGGAATTGCTCAATGTCAGGGAAGTGGCGGCATAGTCCTTGTTGTCAATAAAGAAATGAGATCCCATCTCCTTATGCATGAAATCTGTATCAACCTTACCATCCTGTGCATAAAAGATATCCTTTTTTGTATCCTTTTTATCGAACTCAGTATCAAACCGTGCTTTATAGTAAACTGCGTTGAGAATCGCCATGCGCATGGATTCATTTGTCCTTATAGAGGGGGACAGATTTCCATTGGTGTGCTCACGAATCCACGCAGCCATAAGGTCCGCAGTCTTTGCCTGTGAAAAATCCACATCATAGGCAGCGGCATAAAACTGCTTGTTTGCGGTTTCTATAAAGTCTTTATTTACCGGATATGAATTTTGTATCCATAAGGAATTTGCAATTTTCAGCTGTCCGCTTTCATTGTCGATATATAAACGGCGATACAGATTCCCCATATTTTTTGCAGAAACCCTGCCGTCAACATGAAGCAGCGTCTGCAGCTGCTCTGCTGTCTGTCCCTCACTTGCCTGCAGTGTCATCATCAGCGGATAATACAAGCTCAGCGGGGAATAGCTGACATTATCGGAAGCGGTCTTTAAGATTGCGGAAAAGCTTTCCTGTGAGAAATCCGCATAGCCGCTCAGCAAGGTACCGTCTACAGGATTATCGTCTACTATGGCGATTTGTGCATCATGATCCTCGATGGAAGGACTTTTTGGATAGCGGATATCAGCGGGTGCTGCGATTTTTGGATTTGCCTGCTCCTGCGGTTTTTCCGCTTTGCTTGGTGCTGTCTTTTGCAGGGACGAGCAGCCGGTGAGAAGCAGAAGCACACATAGGATACGTACTGTTTTTTTCATAAGAATCCCTTCTTTCTGTACTGTAAACGAATCACGCCTGCGATTTATTTCATTTCTTTCCTTTATTGTAATAGAAATTATAATAAAAGCATATGAAAACTGAGAGAAAAGGCAAACAAGACAGCATGTTAAAGGCGCAAGCCCTGTAGGTGGAGAGCTTGCGCCTGTTGATTGCAGTTAAAATATGACGGTATATATTAGCTGCTGATTTGGTTTAGCTTTGATTCCGACGAATCAGATTCAATGTACCTCCGGCCAGTATGGTTTCAATATCACGCTGTGTCAGACTATGGAAAACCTGAAAGCTTTTGTTTTTCGTGATATTCATTACCTCCACCGGTGTATGCTCCGCAAGGAATTTCAAATTTGTGATAGTTAATTCATCCAGTTCATCAATGGTATCGTAATCCTCCTCGTTACTGAAGGTAAACGGAATAATGCCGAAATTGATCAGGTTGGCACGGTGGATCCGTGCAAAGCTTTTGGCAATCACCGCTTTGATTCCCAGATACATTGGGGCTAATGCGGCATGCTCTCGGGAGCTTCCCTGTCCATAATTGGATCCTGCAATAATAAATCCTCCTCCGTGTTCGAGGCAGTCATCATGGAAGCTTGCTTTTACGTTCATGAAGATGAATTCACTGATTTTTTCAATATTGGAGCGGTAAGGCAACACCTTTGCACCTGCTGGTGCAATGTGATCGGTGGTGATATTGTCACCTACCTTAATCATGACCTTTTTGTCAATGCAATCCTCCAATGGGGTATTGATTGGCAGCGGCTTGATATTGGGACCGCGCACAACCTCTGTTTCCGCAGCTGTTTCTGCATCCGGAACAATGATCATGGAATCGTCAATGGTAAAGACTTCCGGTTCCTGTGGCAGCTCATACTCCACGGTACGTGGATCAACAATATAGCCGTACAGTGCACTTGCGGCTGCGGTTTCCGGAGAAACCAGACAAACCTTCGCACTCAGGGTACCGCTTCTGCCGTAGAAATTCCGGTTAAAGGTACGCAGGGAAAGTGCATTGGTAATCGGTGACTGTCCCATGCCGATACAAGGACCACAGGTGGATTCGAGTATTCTGGCACCTGCGGAAATCATATCGGAGAGACCACCGTTTTGCGAAATCATATGCAGTACCTGTCGGGAGCCCGGAGAAATAACCAGACTGACATTTGGATCTACGGTTTTATTCTTCAGAATACCGGCAACGCTCATCATATCCATATAGGAGGAATTGGTACAGCTTCCGATGGCTACCTGATCCACCTTCAGACCGAGCACCTCGCTGATAGGAAGAACATTGTCCGGAGAATGCGGCATGGCGATCATCGGCTCCAGCGTGTTCAGATCAATATCGATAACGGTATCATAAACAGCATCCTCATCGGCTTTCAGTTCCTCATAAGCATCCTCACGGTGCTGTTTCTTTAAAAATTCCCGCGTAACCTCATCACTTGGAAAAATCGAGGTCGTTGCACCGAGCTCAGCTCCCATATTGGTAATGGTGGCACGCTGGGGGATACTCAGACTAAGTACACCGTCTCCACTGTATTCTATAACATTCCCCACACCGCCTTTTACACTCAGTATCTGTAATACCTTTAAAATGATATCCTTGGAGCTGACACCCTTTGTCAGGGAACCATGTAACCGAACGTTGATAATGTTCGGCATGTTGAGATGAAACGGCATGCCGGCCATGGCACAGGCAACATCCAAACCGCCGGCTCCAATAGCCAAAGCCCCCATGCCTCCCGCAGTCGGTGTATGGGAATCACTTCCCAAAAGGGTAGCTTGCGGCTTTGCAAAGCGCTCCAGATGAACCTGGTGGCAGATTCCGTTACCAGGACGTGAAAAACGAACACCGTGCTTCATTGCCACCGTCTGTAAATATTTGTGATCATCGGCGTTTTCAAAGCCGCTCTGTAATGTATTATGGTCGACATAGCTGATAGACAGATCGGTTTTGACCTGATCCACACCCATCGCCTCCAGCTGCAGATAGGCCATGGTTCCTGTGGCATCCTGTGTCAGTGTCTGATCAATGCGGATTGCGATGGGTTTTCCTCGCTCCATCACCCCTTCTACCAGATGCTTCTGTATGATTTTCTCGGTTATTGTTGGCATAACTTCCCTTCCTTTCTCGTATACATGGAATATTATATCATGAAAAATGAAAATATTTCATTGAATTTATGAAAATTATGATATAATGGTGAAAGAATACTGTAAAAGGAGGTAGAGGAAATGAATGAGCATTTGAATTCTTTTTACCAGAAGGCGCGGGAGCATAACGATATCGCAAATGATCTGTTTCGCAAGTATGATATTAAAAAGGGTCTGCGAAATGAAGATGGCACCGGAGTACGTGTCGGTCTGACCAAAATTGCGGACGTTGTCGGTTATAAATATGTTGAAGAAGTGAAAACAGATGATATAGGAAAGCTGTACTATCGGGGCATAGAGCTGCGGGACATCATCCATGGCAGAAATTATGAAACGATTTGCGGGTACGAGGAAACCTGCTTTTTATTACTCTTCGGTTATCTTCCGAAGAAGGAGGAGCTGCAGGAGTTCTGTGGCTATCTGCGTGCGCATTATGAGCTGCCGGATGACTTTCTGGAATCCAAATTTCTGCATATGCCGGGAAAAAATCTGATGAACCGGCTGCAGCAGGCAGTGCTTGCCTTATATGATTATGATGATGCACCGGACAACATATCGGTGGAGAATACGCTGGAGCAGGGTCTGAATATTCTTGCCAAGCTGCCTTCGATCATCTGCTATGCCTATCAGAGCAAAATGCACCGGTATAATAAGGAAAGCCTGGTGATCCATCCGGCACAGGAGCAGCTTTCCATTGCGGAGAATATTTTGTATATGCTGCGCAAGGATCATGCATTCAGCGATCTGGAGGCCAAGCTGCTGGATATGATGCTGATTGTACATGCGGATCATGGCGGAGGGAACAACTCAACGTTTACCAATGTGGTCATCTCCTCCACCGGAACAGATTTTTATTCCTCCATGGTCGGAGCCATTGGCAGTATGAAGGGACCAAGGCATGGTGGTGCCAATCTGAAGGTGAGCGGTATGATGAAAGCTGTTATAGAAGAAATCGGCTACTGTGAAAATGATATTGAAATCAAGGCACTGATTTACCGTATCCTGCATAAGCAGTTTTACGATTACAGTGGTTTAGTATATGGAATGGGGCATGCGATTTATACGCTGAGCGATCCGCGAAGTGAGGTACTGCAGGAATATATTGAAAAGCTTGCCGAGAAAAAGGGCAAGGTCAGGGAGTATGAATTTTATCAGCGCTTTGAGCAGTGCGCCAAGGAGGTCATACTGGATGTTAAAGGAGTACATGTATCCAGCAATGTGGACTTCTACAGCGGCTTTGTATATGGCATGATGGGCATTCCGGAGGATTTGTTTACACCGTTGTTTGTTATGGCGAGAACCATCGGATGGCTTGCCCACAATATTGAAAACAAGGAATACGATGGAAGAATTATGCGTCCGGCAACCAAATATGTCGGCAGTGTGAAGAAATATGTAAAAATGGAGGACAGATGAGATGAGAACGATAACAGTATTTAAGGGAGACGGCATCGGACCGGAAATCGTGGATGCCGTGTTACAGATTCTAAAGGCGGCAAAGGCACCATTGGCTTATGAATGCTTTGAGGTTGGAGAAGCGGAATATGAGCGCAACGGGAAGCTGATTCCGGATGCGGCGTTTGCATCCTTCGAGAAAAACCGTATTTTATTGAAGGCTCCGATTACAACACCAATTGGAAAGGGATTTCGTTCCCTGAATGTGACGCTCCGAAATAAATATGATTTATATGCGAATATTCGTCCTGCAAAATCCAATACGGCAGTAAAGACACCGTTTGACCATGTGGATATTGTGACCTTTCGCGAGAATACAGAGGATTTGTATGTTGGTGTGGAGGAACAGATTGATGCGGATACGGTGCATGCGACAAAGATTATCACACGCAAGGCCAGTACACGCATCATACGGGATGCTTTTGCATATGCACGGGCAAATGGCAGAAAAAAGGTAACCTGTGTACATAAGGCAAATATTCTGAAAATGAGTGACGGGATGTTTCTTTCCATCTTTCAGGAAATCGCAAAGGACTATCCGGATATCGAAGCGGATGATAAAATCGTGGATAATGTATGTATGCAGCTGGTTATGCGCCCCGAAGCCTTCGATGTCATGGTGATGCCGAATCTGTACGGGGATATTGTCAGTGATCTGACAAGCGGCCTGATTGGGGGGCTGGGGCTTCTACCAAGCAGTAATATCGGAACGGACTATGCAATGTTTGAAGCGGTACACGGCTCTGCACCGGATATCGCTGGAAAGCATATCGCAAATCCGACGGCACTGCTGTGGTCTGCCTGCATGATGCTGGAGCATTTACAGGAAGGTGAGTGTGCTGCGAACATTCGTAAAGCGGTGGATGCAGTGCTGATGGAGCAGAAATATCTGACACCGGATCTGCATGGAAGCTCGACAACTGAGGAATATCGTGATGCCGTTATCGCAAAATTATCATAGCTAATAAGATATATGAAACAGCCGTATTACAGAAAAGCTACGGCTGTTTTGCTTTAGAATTTTATCTAATAGACTTGAGAATAAGATATTTAGGTATGATTAGAGGATATTAAGAGGCAGATTTTTATTCGATTCAATATGTTGATGCTTGACTTGTATCCGCATTTTCTTGATTTTTATATGAAGCATAAGAGAAAATAGGGTATAATGAAAAGGACAAGGCGGGTGATGAGTAACATGAGAAAGGCAATACCTATCGGGGTAAACAGCTATCAAAAATTACGGGAAGAGGATTACTATACGGTTGATAAAAGCCGAATGATTGCAGAATTTCTGGAACGAAAAACAACAGTAACCCTGATCACGCGACCTAGGCGCTTTGGAAAAACAATCAATATGAGTAGGCGCTGCCCGCCCATGGCGTGCTTGCCAGCTTTTTTGACATCACGAAGGATGCAAAAGCTATATTCAAAGATACGGAGATTATGCAGACAGAATATTCCACGGTAATGAACACCTACCCTACAATTTTTCTATCTTTTGCGGATGCAAAGGGGGATAAAAATAATATTGTCATGCAAATGAAATTGCAGCTTTTAAAGGAATATAAAAAGAATAAGCAGGTTCTTGAAAATATCGATATATTTGAAAAACCGGCATATGATGTCATTCTGCGCGGTATGTCGGATATACAAAACGGTTCATTAAAAGATGTAGTAAATGCGATTAGTTTTCTTATGACGAAATGTCACCAGTATTATGGAAAACGGGTCATGCTGTTTATTGATGAATACGATACCCCATTCATCAAAGCACACACGCAGGGGATTTATGACGATTTGCGAAGCTCTCTTTCTTCCATGCTTCATACGTCACTGAAAACCAGTGATGATTTGCAGTATGCGATGCTCACCGGTATACAGCGCGTTGTGAAAGAGAATGTTTTCTCAGATTTAAACAATCTGCTTGTTTGCACGGTGAAAGATAAGGAGTATGCGGAATATTTTGGATTTAAAAAAGCAGAGGTGGAACAAATTCTGCATGCATATGATTATGAGTATAACACCGAAATTCAGAATATGTAGGCGCTGCCCGCCCAAGGCGTGACGGATACAATATAGGAGGAATTGCTATCTACAATCCCTGGTCCATTATCAATTATGTTAACAGGGGAGAATTGATCCCGTACTGGGTGAATACAAGCTCTAATAAAATGATAAAGCAGGCTATGCAGGATTGTGATTCATCATTTAAAGAAGGCTATGAAGAGCTGATACGGACAGGAACAGTAAATACCCTGGTAAATTTTGAGGCATCCTTTTATGAGTTGAAGAAAACAAACAGCCTTTGGGGCTTATTTGCGCCTTAGGCGGGCAGTGCCTAAATGCAGGATATCTTACAATTAAGGAAATTACTGATGCTTTAGAAGGCAAGTATGTGTTAAAGATACCCAATAATGAAATTAAAAGAGAATTTCAGTCTTTAACTGCATATTATTTCCATTTGGATGAAAGCAGTGTTGCGTATCTTTTAGATAATTTTCAGAATAAGAATTGGGATGCTTTTATAAGTGGTTATCGTAACATCCTGAAGACTGCTGTCAGCTATTTCGATTTAATCAATGAGAATTCCTATCAGACTCTGCTATTAGGGCTGTTCATGCAGTTGGATAACAAATATGAAATCATCAGCAATCGTGAGCGAGGTTCCGGCAGACTGGATATATTGCTGAAAAGCAAGCTGATCGATAGAGCTTCATTTCTGATCGAATTGAAATACACAAAAGATACGAATGTAAATTTAAAAGAACTGGCTCAGAAAGGATTTCAACAAATTCTGGATAAAGAATATGCAATGGATATGGAAAATGTAATGAAAATTGGCATGGCACATTGTGGTAAACAGGTTGAAATTTATGTAGGGAAGGACGCAGAATCAGTTGGGTAATCATTTGAAAACGGTCATGTCCTATATCCTTATAAAAAGAAGCACCGTGAATGGTTTCGATGATACGCTATGGCATATAGACTCATAGTGATGTGTAGAGCATGTTTTTGACTACAATTAAAAAAAGGACTTCGGTTTTGAATCTTTCTTACGTTAGGATGTTTACAAAAAAGAGAATGCAACTTCTATTGATTAACATACAATAGCGCTGTATTCTCTTATTTTTAATTTATTCATATTATTCACATAATGGGGTAAGAACCGTTTTTTTATTCCCTTTTTGTTGTTGGATATTAAAGAGTCAAGGTCGTATCTGTCCTTCTCCCAATATGATATATTTTTTGGTTGTTAAAGCCTGCAGTCCCATAGGACCACGTGCATGCAGCTTCTGTGTACTGATTCCGATTTCTGCTCCCAGACCAAATTCAAATCCATCTGAGAAACGCGTAGATGCGTTGGCATATACACAGGCACTGTCAACCTCCTTCAGAAATCTTTTAACCGATGTGTAATTCTCGGAAATGATTGCTTCACTGTGATGTGTGGAATAGGTGTTGATGTGTGTGATGGCTTCCTCCAGAGTAGATACCGTTTTTATGGATATTTCCAAATTCAGATACTCGCTTGCATAATCCTCCTCAGTAGCGGGAATACAATCCGTATCCAAAGCGCATATATGGGAGTCCGCATGAATTTTTACATGGTGCTGCTTTAATGCCGCAAGAAGCTCCTGTGTAAAACTGTCACTGATATCCTTATGGATCAATACACTTTCACATGCGTTGCATACGCTTGTCCGCTGTGTCTTGGCATTGATGATAATAGGAATCACCTTGGCAGTATCTGCATCCTTATCGACATAGACATGACAGTTTCCGGTGCCCGTTTCCAGTACCGGTACCGTTGCATTTTTAACCGTATTGGCAATCAGTCCGGCACCGCCGCGGGGAATCAGCACATCGAGATATGCATTCAGCTTCATAAAGGCAGTTGCCGTTTCCCGGGAGGTATCCTCCAGAAGTGTGATGATATCCGCACAGAAGCCACAGGCAGCGGCAGCCCTTCGCATACTGCTTACGATAACCAGATTGCTTTGCAGAATATCCTTGCTGCCACGCAGCATAACCGCATTGCCGGCTTTTAAAGACAGGACCGCCGCATCCACGGTCACATTCGGTCTTGCTTCATAGATCATGCCGACGACACCCAGTGCAACACGCATGGTTCCAATCTGCAATCCGTTTTCTGTAGTATGCATATCTGTGATTTCTCCGATAGGATCCGGTAATGCACATACCTGATACACACCCTCGATAATCTGCTGCATCCGTGCTTCATTTAACAGCATACGATCAAGCAGCCCTGCATTCATACCATTCGCTTTCCCGTTTTCAACATCTAGGGCATTCGCTTTGAGGATAGCGGGCATATCCTGTTCCAATTGCTTTGCGATTGCACGTAGCAATGCGTCTTTCTGATTTCTGTCCGCATTCATAATCTGACGGGATGCCTGCTTACAGGCATTTCCCAACTGTTCCAGTGTCTTCATCTAAACTTCCTCCTTTGTATCAAACAGGGTACCGCGATATTCATCCCGAAGGATATCATACAGAATGGATGGCTTTTTCCCATTGGCGATAATCATGGGAATACCATGCTCATTTGCAAACTGTGCTGCGGATATCTTGGTAACCATGCCACCGGTACCTCGTGAAGACCCTGCACCCTTTGCCATATTGAAAATGGATTCATCAATGCTGTTGACGACCGGAATCAATTTGGCATTTTTGTTTTTTACGGGGTCATCCTCATACAATCCATCAATATCGGACAGCAGCACCAGCAGATCGGCATTGGTCAGATAAGCGGTTACTGCACTCAATGTATCATTGTCCCCATAGGCGATTTCATCGACTGCCACACTGTCATTTTCATTGACAATGGGAATCACACCATATTCCAGCAGGGTTTCCAACGTATTGACTGCATTCTCACGCAGCATCTCGTTCTTTGTGACAGTTTTGGTAATCAGCAGCTGTGCGATGCTTTGTCCGTATTGAGAGAAGAATTTATCATAGATAAACATTAGCTCACACTGTCCCACTGAGGCAGCTGCCTGTTTTTCACGCATCAGCTCCGGACGTTTGCGCATCTGCATCTTGGCTACACCTGCCGCAACTGCGCCACTGCTTACCAGGACAATATCCAAACCACTGTTTTTGATATCGCTCAGCACCATTGCAAGGGCATCTATTCGTTGGAAATTTAAACCGCCTCCGGAATGTGTCAGCGTGGAGGAACCAACTTTGACTACCATCCGTTTTATTTCTTTCATATCTTTCATTTATTTACAACTCCTTTGAAAATTGTTTCTTCTATTATACCGAAGAAGAATCAAAGACGCAATGCTTTCTATATATGAATATGAAATATGAAATACACGCTTCCAATAGACAATGGCGAATATTAGGAAAAGGGGGTAAGTGTTGAAGGGAAACTCTACAGTCAGTAAAGGATACGGATAAAAAGAGGATAGCTCTTCTCGTATACAAGCCTGTAGATATATACCTGGGAATTACTTGCATAAACAGAAAAAAAACATTATGTATAGAGTCTAATAAAAAAAGAGGATTTATTACGAGAGGAAATAAGATTGGACAGGCTGTAATCGTGACTCTATCGTATATACATGACGGTGAAATAGCGTGCCAGTGTTTTGGGAGTGAATAGAAATGAAAAGCGAGTAAAGTTTTTGATTTTTAGCACTAAAGTGTTGACAGTGCTAAAATTCTGTACTATACTGTTAGCAGACTTAAAGAGCGAGTGCTAACAGGAGGTAATTACGTATGGCGAGAAAGAAACAATTCAAGGCTGAGTCCAAACGTCTATTAGATCTGATGATCAACTCTATTTATACACATAAGGAAATCTTTTTGAGAGAGCTGATCTCCAATGCAAGTGATGCAATTGACAAGCTGTATTATCAGGCACTGTCTGATAACCTGAGTGATGTAGATACATCCGGCTTTAAAATTTATCTGGAGGCAGATAAGGAAAACCGTACTCTGACAATTCGTGATAACGGTCTGGGTATGAACAAGGATGAGCTGGAGGACAATCTGGGAACGATTGCGAAGAGTGGCTCTCTGGCGTTTAAGCAGGAGATGGAAGATGCAGAGAAGAAGGATGATGTGGATATCATCGGACAGTTTGGTGTCGGCTTCTATTCTGCATTTATGGTTGCCAGCCGTGTGGAGGTAACGACGAAGAAATACGGTGAGGAAACTGCCTATCTGTGGAGCAGCAATGCGGTTGACGGCTATTCCATTGATGAATGTGAAAAAGAGGAGCATGGAACAGAAATCGTTCTGTATCTGAAGGATAACACGGAAGATGAGAATTATGACGACTATCTGCAGCAGTATGAGATTGAGCGTCTGATTAAGAAATATTCCGACTATATCCGTTACCCGATTGAGATGTGGGTGGAAACCAGCAAGCGTGTGGACGATGCGGAAAGTGAAAACGAGGATGCGGATAAGCCTGCGGAACCGAAGTATGAAACAGTAAAGGAATTGAAAACGCTGAATTCCATGATTCCGTTGTGGAAGAGAAGCAAGTCTGAAATAACAAAAGAAGAATACGATGAGTTCTATAAGAGCAAATTCAACGATTATACAGAGCCGCAGAAGGTGATTCATACGAGTGTAGAGGGTGCAGTTTCCTTTACAACACTGATGTTTATCCCGGGTAAGGCACCGTTCAACTATTATTCTCAGGACTACAAGAAGGGTCTGCAGCTGTATAGCCGTGGTGTCTTCATTATGGATAATGCGGAAGAGCTGATTCCGGAGCATTTCCGTTTCGTAAAGGGTCTGGTGGATTCCCAGGATCTTTCTTTGAATATCTCACGTGAAATGCTGCAGCATGACCGTCAGCTGAAGGTGATTGCGAACCGTATCGAAAAGAAAATCAAATCCGAGCTGCTGCTGATGCTGCGCAATGACCGTGAAGAGTATGAGAAGTTCTGGAAGAATTTCGGTCTGCAGATCAAATTCGGTGTATACAATGACTTTGGCGCAAACAAGGAAACCCTGCAGGATCTGCTGATGTTCTATTCCAGTAAGGAACAGAAGCTGGTTACACTGGATGAATATATTAACCGCATGGAGGAAGGACAGGAGCACATCTACTTCATGAGCGGTGACAAGGTTGAACTGATTGACAATCTGCCACAGGTCAAGAAGGTGAAGGAAAAGGGATATGAAATCCTGTATCTGACGGACAATGTGGATGAGTTTGCATTACAGGCACTGATGAATTACAAAGAGAAAACCTTTAAGAACATTTCTCAGGGTGATCTGGACCTGGATAGTGAAGAGGAAAAGAAGGAACTGGAGAAAAAGGCTGAGGAAAATAAGGATCTGTTAAGCGGCATTAAGGAAGTGCTGGGCGATAAGGTGAAGGATGTTAAGATTTCTTCCCGCCTGGTGGATGATCCGGTTTGTCTGAGCAGTGAGGAAGGCATGTCCTTTGAGATGGAAAAGGTGTTAAGTGCTATGCCGGAAGGAAATCCGTATGGTATGAAGGCATCCCGTATTCTGGAAATCAATCCGAATCATGAAATCTTCAATGCTTTGCAGAAGGTATACGAGCAGGATAAGGATGCAGTGAAGGATTATGCAGATTTATTGTACGATCAGGCATTGCTGATTGAGGGCTTCCCGATTGAAAATCCTACAGAATTCTCTAAGAAAATCTGTGATTTCATGGTAAAGGCCAGCAAATAAAAGCGCATTCCGTTAAATTAAACAAGAAAACAACCTGTTTTAGTGAAGCTTAACACTGAGACAGGTTTTCTTATTACCTAGAGATTTCAAATGCAGAACAAAGTGATGAAACGCCGATATGAAGCAATAGTGACTTTTACTGTCCATAACACGCAGATAGCGACATCTGAATATTTGCAGTATGCGCAGGAACAGGTCGTCTTTTTGTAGCATTATGGGAAGGAACAAGTAATCGTCCACTGCCAGTGGAAAATATGCTGCTGTACCAGGTGAAAGCGAGGCGAAACGGTTACGAAGAACAATAAAGACATGGAAGACTGCTTCCAGCTGCTTTGGCAGAAATGCTGCTGAATACGTCGCATGGCGAAAGCATAGAGTAAAGTCAAACACCTGCTTTTTCATATGCTGAGGAGCTTTGCTGCTGAATAAAAGGGGAATCGCTTCATGTTTTGTATAAATGCTACAGAGATGCCTGCATCCGTATAAAAACACCTGTTTCATCACACAGGAGTCTCATTCTATGGTACAATTAAAACACTTCCGGTAGACGGATATGGTTTTACCGGATACAGCATATCATACGACGAGGGAGGTGCCTGTATGAGACGAAGAAGTATATTTGGTATTATCGTGTTGTCTATTATAACCTGCGGCATTTACTATCTGATTGCCTGGGTACAAGTATTCAGTGATATCAATTACGGTGCAAGAGAAAATGATACAGCTATCACTGATCTGCTGCTGTCCTTTGTGACCTGCGGTATCTGGGGTATATTCTGTTTCTGGAAATATTCCAAAAAGCTGTATATGATAGGAGCCGAGGATAATAGTCTGATCAATGTTTTGCTCGCTGTGTTTGGCTTGCCGATTATATCGCTCTGTATCATGCAAAGCAGTATTAATGATTTGATCGATCGCACCTACTGATATGAGTCGTGATGGAAAAAATGCACTGGGAATCGGAGTGATCCTGTTTCTGGTGCTCTTCGTTTTCGGAAGCTTCTGTCCGATGGAGCGGATATTTGGGATACCATGTCCGGGCTGCAATATGTTTTCTGCCATATACTGGCTGTGGAAAGGTAATCTTTCTGCTGCCTGGTATTTCCATCCGGCTGTATTCCTTCTGCTTCCTTACGCAGCGGTATGCGCAGTGCTTTTTGTGAGAAACAGAGAAGATATTTTAAAGAGAAGAGCATTTCGTGTGATGAGTGTGCTTTTGTTAGGGACAATGCTTGCTGTATACCTGTGGCGAATGCTTTATGTGTTTCCTCATGCGCCTATGCAGGTGAATGAGCATGCACCGTTTATTGGCCTGCTGCAGCTGTTTTTTTAGAAGCGTTTCTTCCTTTATGGCAATATAACAGGTACATGAGCTTTTTATAAAAATTTCCTTGTCTGATGAAGTAGAAATCTCAGCTTGTGAAAAAATGTGAAAAGCAAACAACAGAGGAAAGCTCGATAAGTCGATATATATCGGCTTTTTTTGTTTATGCTAAAGATAGCATATGGTCTGTTTGTGAAAAAGTGATAACGGTTACAGCAAATTCATTGAAAAGCATCTGCTGATAGTATAAAATAAGGTAAAAAACAGGGCATATAACTTGTATAAAAGGTTAAAATGTGCTTAATATTTCAAAAATTAACGTAAATTAATGCAAATTTTACTTAAAAATATAGACAGCTTCACTTGTGAAATATATAATAAGCATGTAAAGAGGTGTTGCTGTATATGAATAAGAACATTGGTGAACTAATCAAACAGAGACGGACAGAAAACAAGATGACACTGAAGGATATCAGTGAAGCAACCGAGCTTTCCATCGGATATCTTTCCCAGCTGGAACGTGGACTGACCTCCATTGCTCACGATACGCTGAAAAAGGTCGCAAAGGCGCTTGGGGTTGAGATGACGTATTTCATGGAACAGCCGAAAACTAAGGAAAAAGCGGTATTGCGCAGCTATGAGCGGGAAATTCTGCGTATTGAGGGAAGCTCAATCATCGAATATGCGATGACAAATATGGCTGACCGCGGGGAAATGCTGCCAAAGCTGGTCGAGATTCTGCCACAGAAGGAAGTGGAGGAATCGCTGCCGTATCCACATGAGGGAGAGGAATTCGTCTATGTGCTGGAGGGCATTTTGACCCTGCAGATTGAGGATGATGTCTGTGATCTGTATCCGGGAGACTGTGCCCATTACAAATCCACAAGAACACACAACTGGAGCAATCAGACCAACAAGGTTGTAAAATTCATCACCATCAATACACCGAACCTTTTTCAGGAAGCAGGAGAGAAGCTATGAAAGAGCCTACCGTAATCAATATTCAGAAATATTCTGTGCATGACGGAGACGGTATCCGTACAACGATATTCTTTAAGGGCTGTCTGCTGAACTGCTGGTGGTGCCACAACCCGGAAAGTCAGAGGTATGCACCGGAGCTGATGTTTAACCGGGAAAAATGCAGTGGCTGCGGATATTGCCGTAAGGCTTGCAGTCACGGAGCCATTACGATTGAGGAGGATGGTACAGCACATACGGATACAGATAAATGTGTGCTCTGTGCAGACTGTCTGGATTACTGCCTTCACAACAACCGTGAAATCGTCGGAAAGCAGTACAGCATTAAGGAGCTGATGACCATCGTAAACAAGGATGCGCATTTCTATGAGGAAAGCGGCGGGGGTGTAACGCTTTCCGGGGGAGAGGTCATGACGCAGGATATTGATTATCTGGAAGAGCTGTGCAGACAGCTGAAGGATAAGGGATACAATGTCGCGATTGATACCTGCGGGTATGCGCCAAAGGAAAGCTATGCACGGCTGCTGCCGTATGTGGATACCTTTTTGTACGATATCAAGACACTGAATGATGAAGCACACAAAAAGTATATGGGAAAATCCAATGATGTCATACTGGAGAATCTGGAATTCCTTGCGGATCATCGTGCGGATATCAACATCCGCATACCGGTCGTTGTTCCGGTGAACAGCGATGCGGATACAATGCTGGATATCATTACATATCTGAAAAAGCGCATTGGAATCGTCAAGGTGAATCTGCTGCCGTATCACAATACGGGAAGCAGCAAATATGAAAAGCTTGGTCGCGTCTATCCCGCAGCGGATTTGGGCGTGCCATCACAGGAGCATATGGAAATGCTGAAATCGCTGTTTGAGGAACATGGTTTTCAACAGGTGAAGATAGGAGGATAAACAATGGAACTCAGAGGAATGAATGATCGAATCAAGAAGCTAAGAAAGCAGAGCGAGGAAACAACACCGCACATTTTTATGGAACGTGCCATGCTCATGACGGATGCCTACAAGAAATACGAGGGTGAGGTATCAATTCCGGAGCTGCGCGCACTGTCAATGAAGGAAATCTTTTCCCGCAAGACCATCACGATTGAAGACGGCGAGCTGATTGTCGGAGATAAGGGAGCAGGACCGCAGTCTACCCCTACCTTCCCGGAGCTGTGCTGCCACACGCTGGAGGATATGAAGGTCATGAATGACCGTGAGCTGATCTGCTTTAAGGTCAGTGATGAGGACATGAAGCAGCAGGAGGAAACGATTATCCCATTCTGGGAAAAACGCTCCATCCGTCATAAGATAATCAATTCCATGTCACAGGAATGGAAGGACTGCTATGAGGCAGGTATCTTTACAGAATTTATGGAACAGCGTGGTCCGGGGCATACCGTCGGCTCTGAGAAAATCTATGCAAAGGGATTTCTGGATTACCAGCAGGACATTGAAGAGGCAATCGCTGCGATTGATTTCCTAAACGATCCGGAGGCAATCGAAAAACGCGATGAGCTGCGTGGTATGAGTATTATGTGCGATGCCATCATGATTCTGGGAAAACGCTATGCAGCGCTGGCCAGAGAGCTTGCGGAAAAGGAAAGTGACCCTGTACGTAAGGAAGAACTGCTGCAGATTGCCGCAAACTGTGACATCGTTCCGGCACATAAGCCGAAGACCTACTGGCAGGCGATTCAGATGTACTGGTTTGTACACCTCGGTGTAACAACCGAGCTGAATCCATGGGATGCATACTCCCCGGGACGTCTGGATCAGCATCTGAATCCGTTCTATGAAGCAGATATCGAAGCGGGACGTCTGGATAAATCCAAGGCAAAGGAGCTTCTGGAATGTCTGTGGGTGAAATTCAACAATCAGCCGGCTCCTCCAAAGGTGGGCATCACGCTGAAGGAATCCTCCACTTATACGGATTTTGCGAATATCAATACCGGAGGGATTACACCGGATGGAGAAGACGGGGTCAATGATGTATCCTATCTGATTCTGGATGTTATGGATGAAATGAAGCTGCTGCAGCCATCCAGCAACGTACAGATCTCCAAAAAGACACCGATGAAATTTATCAAGAGAGCATGTGAAATCAGTCGAAAGGGCTGGGGACAGCCTGCCTTCTACAATACGGAGGCGATTATTCAGGAGCTGCTGAATGCCGGGAAATCCATTGAGGATGCACGTCGTGGAGGAACCTCCGGCTGTGTGGAAACCGGAGCCTTCGGACGGGAAGCATACATTCTGCAGGGATATTTCAATCTGCCGAAAATTCTGGAAATCACACTGCATAACGGATGGGATCCGGTTGGCGGAAAGCAGCTGGGCTTACAGCTGGGAGAAGCGGAAGACTTTAAGAGCTATGACGAGCTGTTTGATGCCTACAAAAAGCAGATTGAGCATTTTGCGGATATCAAGGTTAAGGGAAGCAATATGATTACCCGTATCTATGCGAAATACATGCCGGCACCGTTCCTTTCCATCATCACCGACGACTGCATCACCAACGGCAAGGACTACAATGCCGGAGGTGCGCGCTATAATACGAACTACCTGCAGGGAGTAGGTATCGGAACAATCACCGACTCTTTGTCCGCAATCAAATACAATGTGTATGACAAAAAGAATTTCACAATGGGTGAGCTGCTGAAGGCATTGCAGGATAACTTCGAAGGAGAAGAGCATGTTCGTCTCTATAATCTGGTTTCCCGCAAGACACCGAAGTATGGAAATGATGATGATTATGCAGACGCGATTATGAAGGAGGTGTTTACCTTCTATAAGAATACGATCACCGGTCGTCCGAACATGCGTAACGGTCAGTGGAGAATCAATATGCTGCCGACCACCTGCCATGTATATTTTGGTGAGGTTATGCTGGCTTCTCCAAACGGCCGTCTGGCACACAAACCGGTAAGTGAGGGGATTTCTCCGGAAAAGGCAGCGGATGTGAATGGACCAACCTCTGTTATTCGCTCCGCAAGCAAGATGGATCATCTGTCTACCGGTGGTACGCTGCTGAACCAGAAGTTTACACCAAGTGTTGTAGCCGGAGAAGACGGTTTAAGCAATATGGCAGACTTGATCCGCTCCTATTTCAACATGGACGGACACCACATTCAGTTCAATGTCATCGACCGTGAAACACTGATCAAGGCACAGCAGAATCCTGCGGAATACCGCGATCTGATTGTACGAGTTGCAGGCTACTCCGATCACTTCCGCAATCTGAGCAAAGAGCTGCAGGATGAAATCATCAATCGTACAGAGCAGAGCTTTGCATAAACAATATTAGGAAAGAAGGAAAACAGTTATGAACAAGACCATTGGATTTATCGGCAGCGGAAACATGGGCGGTGCGATGATCGGGGGGATCATCAAGGCCGGTCTGACTGCCAAAGAAAACATTTATGTATCCGACATCAACGAGGAGAGTCTGGCTCGTGTACGGGAAAGCTATGGCGTCAATACGACAACAGACAATGCGCAGCTGGCAAAGGTATGCGACATCATTGTGCTGTCTGTAAAGCCGTTCCTGTACCCGGTTGTCATCAATCAGATCAAGGCTGTTGTGAAAGAGGATGTCATCATCGTCGTGATTGCAGCCGGACAATCCTCCGAAGCGGTAGCACAGCTGTTTGGAAGAGAAATCAAAATCGTCAAGACAATGCCAAACACACCGGCACTTGTTGGTGAGGGTATGGCTGCCATTGCACCTGCAAAGAATGTCACAAAGGAAGAAATAGCAGAGATTACGGCTATCTTCAACAGCTTCGGTAAGAGTGAAATTGTACCAGAGCACCTGATGGATGCGGTAACGGCAGTCAGCGGATCATCACCGGCATATGTCTATATGATGATTGAAGCAATGGCAGATGCCGCCGTTGTGGAAGGTATGCCAAGACCACAGGCATATAAATTTGCGGCACAGGCGGTACTGGGAAGTGCCCAGATGGTTCTGGAAACCGGAAAGCATCCGGGAGAGCTGAAGGATATGGTTTGTTCACCGGGAGGAACGACCATCGCTGCTGTCGCAAAGCTTGAGGAAACCGGATTTCGCTCCAGCATTATGCAGAGCATGAAGGCTTGTGCGGATAAATCAAGAGAGATGTCGAAATAAAACAGAGGAATTTGGAAGAAGGCTGTGCTTCACCATGTGTTTGCGGCGAGGATTGCAATTAGCGTGCAGGGATGTCTGCAATTGCAAGAACTGCTGAAAGCAAGAAGGCGCCTGTAACAGAGGGATGCTGGAACAGCGCGCCGGTGAATAACAGCAAGCAGCATTGAAGTTAAACAATAGAGAAGACGCAAGAGCGTACAATGGGAGTTAAAGAGAAGATTATGGATATTACTACTATTATTATTGGATTGCTGATCGTACTGCTGATCGGATACACTGCTTTTTTCGCTTACGACCTGATCAAACACAAGGATGAGTTTGAGGGAGATACCTCCTGGTGGAAGACCGGCGCTATCGGGGCTCTGGTAAATTTCTTCGATCCGCTGGGGATCGGGGCATTCGCTCCACAGACAGCATTACTGAAATTTACGAAGCAGACACGGGATAAGCTGATTCCGGGAACGATGAATGTTGCCAACTGTATTCCGGTACTGCTGCAGGCACTGATTTTTACAACGGTTGTCAAGGTTGAGGCATGGACACTGGTTGTCATGCTGGCTGCCGCTATGCTTGGTGCAGTTCTCGGAGCAGGTGTGGTTTCCCGCATGTCAGAGAAGAAAATTCGTCTGGTGATGGGGTTTGCACTTGCATGTACGGCATGCATCATGCTGGCAAGTCTTTTGAAGTTAATGCCGATTGGTGGAGATGCCATTGGCCTCGCGGGTGGAAAGCTTGTGATTGCCGGTATCGTCAACTTTATTCTGGGAGCATTGATGACAGCAGGTGTCGGTCTGTATAATCCCTGCATGGTCCTTGTGTATCTGTTGGGAATGTCTCCGGATGTCGCGTTCCCGATTATGATGGGATCCTGTGCCTTCCTGATGCCGCCTGCATCTGTAAAGTTTATCAAGGAGGGGGCATACAATCGAAAATCAGCACTTTCCATGGCGATTTTCGGATCAATTGCAACTCTGGTTGCATCTCTTCTGATCAAATCACTGCCGCTGGATGTACTGAAATGGATCGTTGTATGTGTAACGGTATATACATCCACTGTCATGCTGCGTGCCGGGTTTTCAAAGGTAACGGAGCATACAGCAGCTGCAAAAGCTGAAGCAGTGGAAATCGTAGATTAAAATTGTAAGAGGTTCACTTCCATGTGACCTCTTTTTTCTGTTGTGCTCTTTGAACAAGCATGACAGCCGTATTGTCAGGTTCTTTTTTACTCAGGGTATACGATAGAAGGAGAATTTAAATTCTGTTATAAGAATAAACGTGTGTAGTGCTTCTTTTTTTTAATGCAGGTATGATTGAGAAAGTAGCATGATGTGGCAGTTCATCCTTTTTATATTCTTTCATTATCCGGATTTTGCAATATTGATATTAGTGACTGGGAAGCCGGGGCTTCTTATAGTATAATAGAAATGAAAACAAGGAGTAGAAAGCATGATAAAACATATTGTATTTGATATAGGAAATGTATTGATGACCTTTGCACCGGAGACCTATTTTATCCGGTGGTTTCAAAGTGAAGAAAAGACACACCGTGTCTGCAGCCGTATTTTTACACATGAAGCATGGGAGAAGTATGATCAGGGAATCTGGATGCTGGAGGATCTGTATGCGGTATATCACGATGCATATCCGGATATGGTTGAGGATACGGATATCGTATTACAGAACTGGCTGCAGCTGATGCAGCCGATGCAGGAAAGCATAGCCTTTATGAAACAGATGAAGAATGCCGGTTATGGAATTTATATTCTTTCCAATATCAGTCAGGATTCTGCGGATTATTTGAAGGAAACCCAGCAGTTCTTTCCACTGGCGGACGGTGCGGTATTGTCCTATGAGGAGAAAACCAACAAACCGGATCCCTATATTTTTGAAGTGCTGCTTGAGCGCTATGAGCTCAACGCCGAGGAGCTTCTTTATCTGGATGATAATGTGGAAAATATCAGGCAGGCAGAGAAGATGGGAATACAGGGAATCTTATTTACAGATGAGGGCTGTATCGCGAAGGCGCAGAAGCTGTTGAAAGAGGAATGTCATGTTAAAGATTAAGCAGATGGTAAGCGGTGTTATCACCGGTATGGATGAGGCGCATAACGGACTGCTGCGTATAGGAAAGGATATCGTACTTGTGCGCCATGTGTTGAAGCAGGAGGAGGTCCGTGTCCGAATTGTCAGGCGTATTGCAAAGGGGTATATCGGTGAGGTTGTAGAAATTAAAAGGGCATCTCCTTTCCGTATACCGGTGAAGTGTCCGATTTATGAGCACTGCGGAAGCTGTCAGCTGCTACATATGAATGCGCAGGGACAGCGTGTATTTAAGAACCAAAGTATGCAAGCCCTGTGTGACAGGGCGAAGGGAATGAAATTACAGACGGAGGATATTGTCATGATGGAGGAGCCATGGCAGTATCGCAATAAGATGATTATCGGATTTCAAAAGGACAGGCAGCGTCAAATACAGGCGGGGTTTTATGAGGAATTCTCTCATCGTATAATCCCCTATAAACGCTGTCCTCTGCATCCTGAGGTGTGTGACAGCATAATTGCAGGCATTGTGGAGCTGATGGGAAAGCTCCACATCGAACCGTATAATGAGGATCAGCGCAAAGGGCTTATCCGGCATGTAGTCGTGCGGTATGGTGCGGTAAGCAAACAGATCATGATCGTTCTTGTATTGAATTCCAATGTGTTTCCGGCAAGGAGGAATTTTATACAGGAGCTAAGAAAACGATTTCCTCAAATTACAACAATTGTGCAGAATGTGAATACCAGAAAAACAAGCGTGGTGTTAGGGGATGAGGAGCGTGTACTGTATGGTCCCGGGTATATCGAGGATGTTTTGTGCGGTATGACCTTCCGGATATCTGCAAAGTCCTTCTATCAGATCAATCATGAACAGACAGAGGTTCTTTATCAGAAGGCGGTGGAGCTGCTGGAGCTAAGTGGTAAGGAAACGGTGCTGGATGCATATTGTGGGATCGGGACGATTGGGATGTATGTATCACGCTTCGTGAAGCAGGTGATCGGTGTGGAAATCAACCGTGATGCGGTGGAGGATGCCAAAATCAATGCGAAGATCAATCAGATATCCAATATCCGTTTTGTTTGTGAGGATGCTGGGCGCTATATGACAAGGCTTGCGGCTGAGAAGAAGCGGCTGGATGTCGTGATTATGGATCCTCCCAGAAGTGGAAGCAGTGAGGAATTCATTAAGAGTCTGGTACGGATGAAGCCGAAACAGGTATTGTATATCTCATGTAATCCGCAGACGCAGATTCGCGATTTGCAGATGTTTGAGCGTATGGGATATCGGGTACAGGGCAAGCTGGTTCCGGTGGATATGTTCCCGCATACGGTTCATGTGGAGACGGTCTGTTTGCTGTCAAGAAAAGATAAATAATGGCTGAAAAGTGGCGTATTTCCGGGCTTTTTGCGAGGTTAGTATCATCAGAGAAGCCTTGCGGAAAGCTCGGTTTTCTTGTATGGAAACATATCTACTTTTCGGTCTGATTAAAGAAAAAGTGGATGACCGAAAAAATGCGGTAGGGTTTAGGCTGTGGATTAGATGTCATAGGTTGTGGCACTGGAATTGTTATCAGAGCCGACCGCAGTTCAGCCCACTCGATACTAAGAGGCAGACTTGGCAGTGGAATAGATGACAGGAGGTGTCAGGACATGGATGACAGAAATTACGACGAAATTGTATCGGAACAAAATGAAAAATTAAGAATACAGAGAAATTATTATAGAAGACTCCATGTCGATGATCTCTGCATTCTTAATGCAGAGGAGTACTATGAGAGCCTTAAAGATTGGAGTACGTTTACAGAACCAAGAGATACGAGCGAACGTGATGCTGAGAAAGATTCAAAGGTAACATTCTGGCTGAAATGTAAATCAATCTTCTCAGATAAGGCAAAAAGAGAATTAGAAGAGAAACGCAAAAAAGCGAAGGTGTTGCAACAAGAATATGAGCAGTATCATCAAAAAAGAGTTAACAGAATGCGTGCTCAATTTGAGGAACAACAGAGGAAGAATCATGAGTCAGTGGATGAAATGAAATCCATGTATGCTAAACGTGACAAAAAGCAAATTATCACCTTCTTTAATGCAGTTTTAGTGAACGATAATTTTACGCTTGATATTTTATATAGACAGGAAAGATATGACTCAGCCAGTATGATTTCTGAGTATGATGAAAAAACAAAAACCCTTTCGTACAGATACAGAATACCAAATTCGGATGAGATTTGTGTGATAGATAGATTTGTATACGATGAGGAAAGTGGAGAGGTTATAGCCAAAGAATTAGATAAAACCCACGCAAAAAGAGTAAGGATACATTTACTCCAGACGATCTTATTGCGCTCAGCAGCAAGGATTATTTGTTCAGATGAGTCGAAAAACATTGAATTTATTAATCTTACAGGCTTTCTACGTTATTACGATAGGGCATATGGAAATAATCGAGAGATAAATGTAGTGAAGTTAAATATTAGCCGAGAAATGATACTTCAGATAAATCTAGAGCGAGCTAATGTATCAGAGTTGTTCGAAAGAGTGTTGAAAGGAAAATTCAAGACATCGGCGGGACTGTATGATAAAGAGCCGTTTGGTTTGACTGAAATTAAGTAAGATAGGTCGAGAATTTTATTTATGGAGAGTATTGAGATGCCTAGAACCAGTAAGAATAAATTTGAAATAATAAATGATGAAATTCATATAAGCAAAGAGGGATGGCCGCTGATTGGCCTCACAACCTACAGAGAAGACTACTATGAGGAATTAACATCGAAGACTTGGACTTTAACAAAAGCAAACAGCGAAACGGATGACAAGGGTTATTTATCAAATGGAACGCTTGGGTTATTGCATCGCTATATAGTTGCAAAGTGGTATGGACAGGATGTCTTGGATACTATGACACAAAAAGGGTTTGTAGTAGACCATTTGAATAACAATCATACTGACTGCAGAATATCCAATTTGGAATTTTTGAAAAAAGCATATAATACTGCTAAAGGCCAAGCGTTTGATGTTGATTCAAAAATGATGGAACATCACATAGCTGTTAATATTTTTAAGGATTTTTCCACAGGTTGTTATCAAATTACGATTGGCTGCAATGATGATATCGTTGGTGAAACTAAGGATGGAAAAAAATATCACATTACAGCAATCATGCTTTTATACGATTGTGATTACTCTGTTGTAGTAAATGATGCAGAGAATATCCTTCGTGTATATGAAACCGAAGGACGGATTGCTGTAACGAAGACATACGCCTGCGATGTTAAGGTTAGAAAAGCAATAGATATTCAATTGACTGAAGAAGAGAAGAATGGAGCCGTTGTAATTAGAGATGGAATTCCATACCTAATACTTGGAACGGGTAATACATTTTTGAATTCAGTGCATTTTGAGAAAGGCTGGCAACCACCTGAAAAGAAATAAATAAGGCTCCTCATCACCGGAAATTATCCAGTGGTGAGGAGCCTTCGTGCGTCTATGGGATTTATGCATTCACATCGATATTAACACCGGATTTCAATTCGACGGTGATGCGGTCATCCCAGATGGTGATCTGCTTGATCCAGCGTCGCACCAGCGATTCGTCAAATTCGGTGAGGTGGGTAGTCTGCTGTGCAATATAATCCTGCAGGTCATTGATCCGCTTTATCTGTTCGTCTCTTGCAGCAGTGTCGACGGTGGTCTTCTGGCGGAGTTCTCGAAGCTTGAATATTTCATCGGCAATTTCGTCATAGGCTTCTTTGCTCTGGGCTTTCTGGATGAGCTCCTGCTGCAAGGCCATCAGCTTCTCATCGATGTTTTCAACGGAGGTTGCCTGCGAAGCTCGAATGACTGAAGCAATGTTTAGCTGTAGCTGTGCCTGATAGCTACTTTTGTCTCCGAGCATCTGGTTGATTGCCTTGACGACAGCATCCTGAAGGACCAGCTCATTAATAGTTCTCGCATGGCATTCCAATCCGGTGGATTCCAGCCTGCTGATGCATCGCCAGACAATAGATTTAACTCCACGATTGTTCCAGTGGAGCCTTCGGAACATTTCGCCGCATTCACCGCAGATGACAATTTGTGAGAAGCAGTGGTTGCAGCTGTAGCTTCGTTTCTTGCCGTTGGCACTGGTTTTCACTACTCGTCTGCGGACCAGTTCTTCTTGAACCTGTAAGTAGATGTCTTTCGGAATAATAGCTTCGTGGTTACCTTCTACATAGTATTGAGGCACAAGACCGTTGTTCTTGACTCTGGTTTTGTTTAGGAAGTCTGTTGTGTAGGTTTTCTGGAGCAGGGCATCGCCGATGTATTTCTCATTGCGCAGGATCTTGTTGATGGTGCTTGTGTGCCACCTTTTTCCTCCGGCACCGGTAAGGATACCGTCACGTTCCAGCCCGGCGGCAATCTTATCCATGCTGAGTCCTTCTAAATACTCTCGATAAATGCGCTTTACGATTTCTGCCTGTTCTGGATCGATGATGAGGTTGCCGTCCGCGTCCTTCGTGTATCCAAGAAAACGATTGTGGTTGATTTGTACCTTGCCTTGCTGGTAGCGGTATTGCAATCCCAACTTCACGTTCTGGCTTAAGGATTGCGATTCTTGCTGGGCTAGAGAAGCCATGATGGTGATAAGAACTTCGCCCTTAGCATCTATCGTGTTGATGGACTCTTTTTCAAACAGAACCGGTATGTTCATGTCTTTGAGCTGCCTTATGTATTTTAGGCAGTCCAGTGTGTTTCTGGCAAATCGGCTGATGGATTTGGTAATAATCATATCAATGTTACCAGCCTTACAGTCATCAATCATGTGATTGAATTCTTCACGTTTTTTTGTGTTCGTGCCGGAGATACCGTCATCGGCATAAATACCGGCAAATTCCCAATCAGGATTTTTTTGAATATATTCTGTATAGTGTTCTACCTGAGCTTCGTAGCTGGTAGCCTGCTCATCGCTGTCGGTACTGACACGACAGTACGCTGCGACTCGGAGCTTTGGTTTTTCTTCTTCCTGCTTACGAGCGTTGTTTCCAACTTGTCGCCTTGCAGGAATCAACATTATATTTCCCATTATTGACTCTCGCTTTCTATGAGGCTGTACAGATATTCTGCCTGTTTCATAGGATTGTCATGCAGGGCAGCAACCTCACCCATATGGAAATGTGTAGGTATCTGTAGCTTCCTCATCTGTGTTTGCTTATTATTTCGTCCGAGTTTTGTGGCTCGGCGTTTACGTTCTTCTTGTGCTTTCTGGTAGGTTTCCTTATCAATGATGGCAGGGTAGAAACTGTCGCCAAGATAATGGACAGTTCCCATCAATCGCTTTGCTGTTCCGTGATAGGTTGGTATCCCAGCTTCCGCAGCAGCCTTTGATAATGACATGCCACTCAGATAATTTTTATAAAGCTGTCGGAGTTTTGCGGCAGCAGATTCGTCTATGATTGCGATGCCATTTTCAATCCGATAGCCAAAGGGTGTATGGCCAATCTAATCATCAATCCTTTCTGTGAATGTTAGACCACATTTCATTACAAACTTGATTTCATTTCTACCGGTAATTTCAATGTGATCTGCGTAACTTTCAAAAAGCTCCTCACTGTAGGTGGTAAGCATATCTGCATGAGATACAAAGTGGAGCAATAGATTTGTCTCCGTAACCTTTGCTGAATCACCAGTCATACAGATAGTGATTGCTTCAATATCAGAGCGGTAAGACTCTGCCTGTAGTAGGAGCGCATTCGTTTCCTGATTATATAAAATTTGATCGATGTAGCCCTGCGCCATCAGTTTTGTGAGCGTTTCACGCTGTTCACTGTTCTGGTCGAGAAGTAGCTCCAAATGCTGAATTCGCTGGAGTGCTTCGTCACCAGAGGAATTCTCAAGTGCTTTCAGATATGGAACAAGTACTAAGCGATGCCCGTAGATAAGCTTATTCAGCATCGTTACAAATGCAGCTTTTATATCATTGTCTCTTACATACTTCATACGGCAGGTGGACTTATCCTTCAAATGGGTGTTGCAGGCCCATGCGACATACTTGTAAGTAGTGCAGGTATGAATCCTTCGCTTAAAGGTGTCACCACATTCTCCGCAGATTATCTTTCCTGAAAAAGCATATCGCTTTTGGTATTTGTCACTACCTTTTTTGACACCTTTCTCAAGGGCACGCTGTGATACCAGCGCATTTGCCGCATCAAAGTCTGCGTGGCTGATAATTGCTTCATGATGATCCTGTGCCATATACTGATCAACCTCACCATAATTTGTGTGGCGGTTGAAGTTTTCATCCGTGTATGTTTTTTGAAAGATGACATCACCCGTATATTTTTCATTGGCGAGAATGCCTCGAATAGTGCTCGAAGTCCAGTTTGTATTTTTCTTGGATGGAATCTTTTCAGCATTTAGTTCATCTGCAATAGCATTTGTACTTTTTCCGGAGAGAATATCTGCAAATATTCTTTTCACAACCGCTGCTTGCGCTGGATTAATGATCATATTCTCACCATCCCAATCATAGCCGTAAGGAGTATAGCTGAGCTTAAAGGTTCCGTTCTGGAAGCGGCGCTTAATGGACCACTTGGAATTTTCTGAAATAGAAGCGGATTCGCCTTCAGCCATACTACTGAGGATGGCAAGGAAAAGCTCGCTTTCCATTGAACCGGTGTTTATATTTTCTTTCTCAAAGAAGATAGGGATGTTCAAGCTCTGGAGCTTGCGGACCAGAGCTAAGCAGTCGGTTGTATTTCGAGAAAAACGGCTGATGGATTTTGTGATAACAAAGTCAATTTTTCTTGCCTCACAGTCAGCTATCAGACGAAGTAACTCTGGACGTTTTTCTGCTTTGGTTCCAGTGATACCTTCATCGAAGTAGAGACCGGCGAACTTCCAATCCTCACGAGAATTGATGTATCGCTCATAATGAGTTTTTTGTGCCTCTAGACTTTCCAGCTGAGCGTCACTTTCTGTCGAAACACGGCAGTAGGCCGCAACTCGGAGCTCCTTATTTACGGTGCTATTATTCTGTACACCATCGATTTTAGTTATCTTTTTCACGGTAGTTCACCTCCCTTCGTTAGTGTCACATATTAGCTCTGAATCCCTTATATATCAAGGAATTTTAGGCATAATCTCAACCCAAAACGGGGAGAATGTTTCACGGTTTATTTCAGTTAATTTGTTGAATTCTGACAAGGAAATAAGTCCAAGCTCTAGCATATTTTTAGCGATCTTCTGCGCCTGAAAGAAGTTATAATCTTGTTCGATATCGGGCTGCTGGATCGGCTTTGGAGTAGCAGAAGTCGGAATTGATGTTGAGATGTTTTCTTGCATAGTTGCCTCCAATCTGAGGAAATTCCTCACTAATAAATGGAGACGAGATTGCGGCTTGGCCGAAAAAACAAATAAAAAAAGAGGGCCTGCCGGAGAAAACTCCAACAGACCCTGTAAAAAAATGTATTTTATAACTTCTTTGTGAAATCCAGAGAAATCCATCCGGCGCCAGATTTGAGTTTTCCCCAGAGAGTGGCACCTTCACCTTTGGACTCTTGAACGATTGTAAAAATACCCTTGCCCGTGAACTGGCCGATTTTATCATAGTTGGTACCTGGACCCTTGCGGATATTCAAATTGGCAATGCCTATCTGAACCTTATAGAGAGTATTTGCAGCAGGCGTTTGTGTAGGCTTTGCGGCAGCTGGATAGACAATACTGCCAGAAGCATCAAATACCTTGTAACCGGCATTTGCATCCACTTTCTTCTTAGCGTTATCCAGTACCTTATAGGCACCAATCTGACTTTTGGCATCAGACCAAGATTTGCGAACACGGTACATCTGAGGTACGGGCTTTTTATCGTCGGAGGAAGTGGATCCGGAGAGTTCTGTAGTAACCTTTGTGGCCAATTCACCGAGTCTGGAATAGAGCCAGTTACCCGGACAAGACTTGTTCGCAAACCATCTGTGAACTGTAAGAATCATTTCATCAGATTTTGGTGTATAATTTAAGGTCTTATCCTTAGAGCCAAGCCATAAAAGTTTCTTTTTACCGTTACGTTTGCAAATATCAACGCAGAGCTTGACTAGTGAGTTATAAACAGCACTATTCATCGCATACGGCTCAGACATATCACTGGCACATTCGATGGTGACAGCACGCTGATCATTGGCATTGGAAGAAGAACACCAACTGCGGTTCTTTTCCTCTACGCAAAGAGAGATGCGACCGTCCTTGCCAATTCCGTAATTGCAGCTTGCTTGTCTAGACGGACTTGTAAAGCATCCACAGATGCTCTCACAAGAGAGCTGACCGACTACACAGTGCGGTGTGATACGATCAATGCTGTGAGTACGCTGACCGGAATGATTCGGACTGAGTTTGGTATAAGATACCAGTTTACTGTTTGTATATGCCATGTTAGTTTTCCTCCTTTGTGCTTCTGTCGTGAAGCTGTTCTAATACAACTTTGATTTTTTCAGGGACCGGAAGGCCGAGATGTGCGGCATTTTCAAGCAAGCTGATGCCCTCATTGGAAATGTAGAAAAAGATGACTGCAGTACGAAGCACACTGCCAGAGCCGATAATATGAATATCGAGAATATTGGCAATGCCAACGAGCAGGAAAATCAAAACCTTTCTACAGATTCCCTTAAAGCCGATTTCACTAGAAAGCGTGTGGTTGGCGATGGCACACATGACGCCGGTGATGTAGTCAATGACAACAAAGGCTATAAGAGCATAGAGTAAGCCATCGCAGCCTCCGAGAAAATAACCCAGCCAACCGCCGATGCCTGCAAAAATAAGTTGAATTGTGTTCCAGAATTCTTTCATTGATAAGTACCTCCATTTCTGAAATTAGACATAAGAAAAGCAGCTACCATCTGATAGCTGCGAATAAAAATTAAGCAGTCCTTTTCCACATATAGCATGTGATATAGGGCTGCAAGTTGCTGTGGGCACTGCCGGAACCAGTAGTAGCAGTAGAACCAGAAATTGTATGTGAATGTGAGCCAGCGCTTGTGGTTGTTTTGTTGCTGACAGCTGAGTAGCCGGAAGTGGCATCGATTAAGACACGATTGCCACCACTGGTTCCCCATGAGGTTTTCTGGTTTTTCAAATCATGAGTATGTCCACCGGCACTTGTTGTTGCCAGCGTACCTTTTGCATGAGTATGAGAAGGTATTTGAGCTGTGGTTAATGTGACGGTAGAAGCACCACCGGTTTTTTCTACTGTGGCGAAGTTGGTATCACTGGTATTGACACCGACCGGGACTCGACCTGTTCCCCAAGCAACCCAAGTCCCTCCAAAATAGGTGGATGGATTCGTGTTCTTGACGCTCATGTAAATGCTTCCTACTGGATAGATAGCACCGATTGCCTGTTTGACGTATTCACTCAATAGCTTGCCGTAGACCTTTACGTCCCATTTTTCAGATACTTCAAAGCAGTTATCCGTTTCGGATACCTTACCAATCGCCACGCCTTTACCACCACTCTTGAAGTCCATGACAACAGATGCCGTAGATACGATGTCCGTGATGCTGATAGTCGTGAAAGCATCTGTTAATTCGTATTTGACTTCATAGGATGTTTCGGTGGAAATCTTACCGCTACCAAATGTAAATGCCGTGCCAGAATTAAAGCTGGCAGAAGCGTTGGTCCAGGTGCTTGTCCCGGCTACTCGGTAGTAAGTGGAGCGAGTAACTGTATTCTTGGAGCTGCAGGATGCAAAGCTATAGGATACCGTTGCCTTGATGTAGGTGCCATCATCAGATATAGTTCCACCACTATTGCATCGCTGCGAGTTGTAAGAGCTAAAGGAAGGTACACTGTAGGCGACGACAGTAATTGATACGGTAGCTGCCGCAGAGGTTCTTCCTCTGGAATCCGTCACTGTGGCTGTAAAAGTAATCGTGCCAGAGCTATTTAAAAATCCGGTTGTGAGAGTGGAAGCAGTACCGGAGTAGCCTCCACCACTAATACTGTAGGATTTTATGGTAGAACCATAGCTTCCGGTAGCACCGTTGATTGTGAGAGTAGCCTTCGATTTCGATTGCACGTAGATGCCCCATGTGCTGGGGACATCACCGTCGATACGGCTTACTGTCAAGCTGGAGATGGTAGGCTTGACTGAAACAGGAACTGTTAGAGTCAGCGTGCAGGTTTTTGTACCAATCTTGGTGGAACCATTATATGTGTCACATGTAATTGTGCAGGTGCCACTAGTGGTGCTTGGTATCTGATTAGCTAGTGTGAGAGCAGGTGTCCATGATACAGAGGTAGAGGCGGTCTTTGTGGCGATGGTCCCCTTAGCACTACCGAAGGTATAGGACAGCGTATGAGTGAATGATGAAGATGCCCTCGAAATAGAAATTGTTGTGGCACTTCCCATATTCACTGATGTTGCCGATACCGAAGATGCTCTTGGAATCGTGTTTAGCGTATGTGTTCCGCTCGCTGATACATTAACCGCATAGCTATAGACACCAGCTTCACAGCTTAATTTGAAAGATTTTGTACCATCAGCGTTATGACTGATCTTTAAAGAACCCGATGCTATCACGGTTCCGTTATAGAGCTGAATACGATTGTCGGTTGAGGTGGATTAGACAGTTGTGCCGTTGATGACAGCCTTAAAACCACCAGACATGACCCAGCCACTTCCTGAGCCGGAGCCTTTCAACGTCCATGCAATGGTAGATGTATTATTGGCTATATCCTGGCTGGATAGCGACCACGATAAGGTGACAGAACGTCCTTCTTTTGTGCCGGTTGTAATACTTCCGCTGGAAGCCATAATGAATCACTCCTTTACGATGCCGGGCCTCTCCACTTGATAGAGAGGTTACCGTTATTTCTTGGAATAAAGTCAAACCATCCTCTGGTCTCATTACCAAGGGACAGCTTGTTACGAATCTCAGCATTGGTGATAACTAAGCTGTTGTTGGAGATATAGGCAATTTTCTGACCGTTTTCTTTGAAGGCCAGTTCATTGTTTGAGAGCTCAGCAGTGAAGGCATTTCCTACTTTGCCGAGTTCAATAAGAGCTCCTTTGAAGCGGATATATTCTTCAAGGAGCTCCTGATTAGTTGCGATATTGTCCTTCAGTTCATCTGTGATAGCAGAGAAATCCATGCGGATCTCACTACTGTTTTGCGTAATCGTAGATTGAAAATCCTGCTGGATCGTTGCCATTTCTGAGCGTGAGATGTATTCTTCTCGCACGGTTAGCCTGATTTCTTCTGAAGTTTTGGAGATCTCTGAGTAACACTCGCGTACGCTTTCCTGTAACGCTGTAATATCATCAATTACTGTGTCAGTTGCTTCCTTCGCATCTTTGGCTGTAGCTTCTGCGGCATTTGCCTTTGCTATCGCACCTTGTATTTCTGCGGTTTTTCCAATCAAGTCATCGGTGAGTTCAGTGATATTTTCATTCTGTTTGGCCGATATGGAAGTCAGCTTGATACCGCTGGCACCAATAGTTATGGTGTTTCCAGAGGGATTTAAGTAATCTACGGTCTTACTCATGCAGGCGTAGCGTCCATCAATGCCGTGAGGCGGAGATAGGCAGTTCACAAACTGTCTGGCATGGATACTTCCGATATTAGCACCGGTGTCTGATTCATCCACGATTGTCAGTTCCATGCTGGTGATACCAGCAATAAGCTCTGCAAGACGAGCCTTTGCTTTGCGGAGAAGATTGCCCGGAAGCGTGACATCATCCCAGGCTTCTGTGGCCCAGATCCAGCCGATTTCTTTTGCAACAGTTTCATCAAATATATAATTTAGCCCATCGTTTACAGAAGTGATATCAACACGCTCATCGGATTCAACTTCGTTTCCTTCTTCATCGGTTGTCTTTTTCTTTGCTCCAAGTGGGATAAGAGCTGTGATGCGCTCAGTATGGTCGCGAGATATTTTGACATCTAGCAGATTCTTTCCGTATTCTACAGATTGAATGGCACGCTCATTAAATTCAGCAAGATAATCCAAAACTTTCCCGGTATCCGTATAGCGGACCATCAAATAACCACCATGTGTATTGATTAGTTTACTTTTGATGGCATCCAGCGTGCAAGAATACTCGGAATTGCTATAACTGATATAGTCATTGTTATCCGTGACTGTGATATTTCCCAGTTTGAAACGCTTCTTTTCTTCGACTGCCTTATTGTGGACAGAAAGAAAATATTCCAACAGACCTTTGAGTGTTCCTTTATAGGAGAAAGGTGGCTGTTGGCTATCCTTGAGATATGCCAGAGCCGATTCACAGGTCCAAGTGTGTGTATTGTAAAAATCACTACCGTCATTTAAGGCACGACCCTCAAAGACTGTTGCATCGCCTTTTTTACAAACAATAGTGGAAGCCATCGGGTGGATGGAATCCAAATATGGATGATTAAAGGGAGCAGACAGTGTCAGACTGTCGATGTTTTCGGCATCTTCAGATAGCTTTGCTTCTGTGATAGCAAGCTGAGATAACTGTGGATGATAGAAAAGCTGACCGTCTACAAAAATACGAAAGATACTCATAGGCGTCCCTCCCTGAATCGAAAAGTCGTGGTGCCGGTTCCTTGGATTGTGACTGTATTTCTGCCAGCTTGTAATTCAAACTCCGGAAGAGTCCAAGTACCTACACTGAGTGACTTCCTGAAAGAATCACTGCCGATTGTCCAGCTGAGAGCTGCTTCTGCTGAGGTTGTAATAACAGGAACAACAGGCATAAAGTCATTTTCGATAATGAGCGTACCGGAACCAGTCAGATTAACGATTGTCTCTTCATTGTGATAGCGATAGGAATCTGCATCTTCACAGGAAATCGCGAGTTGGCCTTTACCTGAGAGTGGATCATATTCGGATGAAATCTCTAAAGTACCAATAGCATATAGCTCCGGTTCTTCGCTGGTCGATACCTGTACTAATTGGCCCACATATCGGTTTGCTATCTCAGAGACCATCTGGTCATATTTTGCTCTGGTTCCCAGCATAGAAAACGTTAAAGAAAAGCTCCGAGGCTGATAGGATATACGCCCCAGAGCTTCTGTATAACGAATGGGAGAGTTCCTTCCCGGCACTACAATCGTGTTGCTTTGCGACTGTGGTACAGGGAAAGAGATGGTTTCTCGGAGCCAGCCCATAGAAGCGACTGATGTTCCGTTTAATTTAATATCAGGTGTCATAGACTGAGCCTCCTTTGTAATTTTTGTGCTTTGCCGAGCTCACCGTCGATTGCCGGGAGCAGATGTCCTACGAGAGTCCCGTCCTCAAGGTAGATGCCTTTACTGGAATTATCCGCAATGACTGCCAGATATTTTTCCATTGCGCTGGTATTGAGATGACTGGAAATCATCGTTTCCAGCTGCTTATAGAAACCTGCAAGAGGAAGAATAGCCTCTGCACCAGCTTCACCGCCAGCCATCAAGGAAGATCCATTCATTCCAAAGATGGTAGGACTGGTCATGATACCACCTTCCTTGTACCAATCGATAGAAAGATGTGGTACAGAAGGGGGAGCGATGGACAGTTTACCAGTCACCTTGAAATGCGGTAGCTTGATGTGCGGAAGAGAAATCTTCATGCCGGAGAAAAAACTCTTGATGGCATCAACAACACTTTTAACCTTGTTCTTTGCAGCTTCAATAGGAGTGGTGATAGCAGTCTTTATTCCGTTCCACACGGAAGTGGCGGTCGATTTGATTCCGTTAAAGATGTTGGAAACTGTGCTCTTTACAGAATTAAATACAGAAGTGACCGTCGATTTAATGGCGTTGACAGGAGTCGTGACTGCTGTTTTGATTGCGTTCCAAACGGTGGTCGCTGTGCTCTTTATCGCATTGAATACCGTCGTTACTACAGATTTGATTGCATTGACGACGGTGGTCACAACTGTCTTTATCGCATTCCATACAGTAGAAAATACCGTCTTGATGGCGTTCATCACAGTGCTGATCACAGATGCCACTGCATGAATGACAGTTGTCACCTTGGATTTAATTGCATCCCAGACTGAGATAATAATTTCTTTACAGTTCTCCCAGATAAAGCGAAATGGAAGTGTGATAATATCGAAGGCAGCACTTAAAATGGAACCTATCGCCATGATGCCGACGGTTACGACATTTTTCAGTGTCTCCCAGATGGTGGTGAAGAAAGTAGCAATACCGTTCCAGATTCCTTCAAAGAAGGTCTTGATATTGGTCCAGACCTCATTCCAGCTGGTGCCAAACCATCCAAGGACTACATCTGCGACACCTTTGATAACATTGAGGATGTTTGAAAAGAAGCTACTGATTCCATTCCAGATAGAAGAAAATATTTCTTTTATGCCATTCCATGCCTGCGACCAGTTTCCGGTAAAGATGCCGATGAAAACATCCAGAATGCCGGTGATTACTCCGGTTACTGTGGAGAGAATATTTGCAATGTTGTTAAATGCTCCTTCAAATATTGGAGCAAGTACCTGACAAAAACCATCCCATATTGTTTTAAGAACATCTACGATATCAGTGAATTGAAATCCCAGAGCATTCAGCCTGTCAACAATACCCTGACAGAAGCCAGAGATAGTATCTTTGATACGATTCCAAGTCCCGATAATTGCATCCCGGAAGCCTTCGTTGGTTTTCCAAAGGTGAACAAAAGCAGCTGCTAAAACGGCAATTACAGCAACAACAGCCAACACGGGCGCAGAGATGCCACCAAGTGCAGCACCAAGTTTTCCAAGAACGCCGGTTCCACCTTGAACAGCAACTTTCAGTTTACTGATACCATTTGCCAGCTTTACAAAGCCCTGCATAGCCACACCAATTTTTGATATGGCCGTTCCTATGATGATAAGCAGTGGACCGATTGAGGCGACCAAAAGAGCAATGGTAACAATGGTTCTCTTGGTGCCTTCATCCATTCCGTTAAGTTTATCCACAAAACCTTGCAATTTCGATACGATGGAGCGGATAGCAGGCATCAGGATATCACCAAAAGAAATGGCAAGCTCCTGAAGCTGAGACTTTAAGATAGTAAGCTGACCGGCAAGATTGTCCTGCATAGTCATAGCCATTTTTTCAGCTGATCCGTCACAGTTTTCAATAGCAGAGGATAGCTTCTCGATATCGCCTTCGCCAGCATTCATCAGAGCGAGAAAGCCAGACATGGCATTCTTACCAACAAGTGATTCTGCGGCTTGGGCTTTCTCGGATTCTGTTAAGTTACCGAAAGCAGAACGACAGTCTGCCAAAATATCGGAAAGATCACGCATGGAGCCATCCGCATTGGTGGTAGCAATAGTGACATCTCCGATAGCCTTACCACTGATTTTTACATCACCGGCAAGGTTATTCATGATAGTACGAAGAGCAGTACCAGCCTGAGATGACTTGATACCGGCATTGGCCATAAGACCAATCGCTTCCGCAGTATCTTCAGCGGAAAACCCAAGTGCACCGGCAATAGGAGCACAGTATTTGAAGGTTTCACCCATCATAGATACATTCGTATTGGCATTGGAAGATGCTGCTGCAAGGATATCTGCGAAACGACAGGAGTCTTTAGCGGAAAGTCCGAAAGCGGTAAGAGCATCGGTCACGATATCAGAAGTGGTTGCTAGGTCCTCACCAGAGGCAGCAGCCAAGTTCATAATACCTTCGATACCAGATAACATATCTTCTGTTTTCCAGCCAGCCATCGCCATGTAGTTCATAGCTTCTGCGGCTTCAGTTGCAGAAAATTTAGTCTTAGCGCCCATCTCACGAGCTTTATTTCTGAGGGCATCGAAGTCCTTACCAGTAGCACCAGAAACAGTAGCCACCTGACTCATTGCAGAGTCAAAGTCAGCTGCTGTTTTTACTGCGGCGACACCAACACCGCCTATTACAGTGGTTACGCCCATCATCTTTTTACCGGCACCAGCGATGGAATTGCCAACGGCTTCCATCTTTTGACCAGCCACATCTATTTTAGAAAGTGCAGTGTTTGTAGTGGCAGCTTCCTGTTGCAGGTGTCGTAATTCTTCCTCAGTCTCTACGATTTCACGCTGAAGAGCGTCGTATTTGTCCTGACCGAGTTCGCCATTTTCCAGCTGTTGTTTGGCCTGCTCCTGTGCTACCTTGAGTGAATCCAGCTTTTCCTTTGTGGCTGCGATGGCATCTTTTAAGAGTCTTTGCTTTTGAGAGAGTAGTTCCGTATTGGAAGGGTCCAGCTTCAGAAGGCGGTTGACGTCCTTCAAGGCAGACTGTGTAGAGCGGATTGAAGTATTGACCGACTTTAAGGCTTTATCTAGGCCGGTCGTATCACCGCCAATTTCAACAGTGATACCTTTGATTCGGTTTGCCAAGTGTACGTCACCTCCTTAGAATTTATCGAAGTCCTCCTGCGTTGCGATTTGCTGGTATTTCACATCGTCATTCGCCTTTTCCGTCCAGATGTCCATCACCATTCCAATGGTCAGAAGATCAAGATCTCGAATAGAGATGCCGATTTCTATGCAACGCAGGAGAAACAACGGTGTGGTCATTTCCCGGCTACTGCGATGAAGTTTTTTTTAGATTCAATTTCTGTTTGGAGGTTCATGCCCCAAAGTTCGAGAATTTCAGGAAGTACCTCATAGATGGAGAACATTTCGAATTCATCCAGCCATTCCTCAATGGTTGCCGGAATACTGTGGTCTGCATGGTAGGCCATGATATAGGCCACATTCTCGAAAATCTCTAGGTCCTCAATCTCAAAGGATGAACCGTCATCCGAGCTGCCCTTGTAGGAAGATTCAAGGCGAGATAGATCCTTGAAGATATCACGCTTGAATTTCACACGATAGAGCCTTGGGATAGTGGCGGAGGAGCGAAATTTAACTTGTTTATCACCGATTGCAATTGTTTTTTCTAACATGCCTTACGTCCTCCTTATCCTTCTGTCTTAGGTACAGGCACATAGACCTGCTGATACCAGTTCTTGTAGGTTTCTGCGTCAGTCTCATCACCGGTACGGCTCTTTACAAGACCATCCTCTCTAGGGTCAGCGGTAAGCGTTAGCTTCTCCTTGCCTGGCTCGATGGTATCCTCTTTGGTCTCAGATTCAATGGATGGACGAGAGGAAGTGCAGTTGTATAGCACATGACGAATGCTTCTGACATCACCATCAAACTCGAAGAGCAATGCGAACTTTTCAAGCTCAGTGATGCTTGCATTTTCAATGAGCACACCATTTGTGTCCAGTTCTTCCTTTAGGATTTCTGTACGGAACCATTCCGGAATGAGTGCAATTTCCAAATCACCGCTGTAACCGTTGTTTGCAGTGGAACGGAAATATACAATACCGTCGGCATAGAACGGAGAACTGTCACCCTCCGCATCTAAGCTGATGCTGACTGCTCCGGGGATAGCTTTCGGTTTGGCGTAGGTAAAGGCGCCATTCTCGCCACGAGTCAGCTTGGCGGCATGAACATTTTTCAGGTTATATTTGACTTTATTACCCATTTTGATTAGACCTCCATTTCAAATGTGTAGAGGACTTCATAGAGCTTCTCGCTCTCAATCCAGACCTCTGTTTTGTTATAAAAAATGCCGTGCTCATCAAGCACAGCTTCTAGTGTTGCTTCCAATGCCGGGTCCTTACTATCACAGTAGAGTTCAATATGGACCTCATTGATTTTGTAATAGACGCGGCCATCTGCGGAGAAGTTGTCACTTCCCGGAAGCAGGTAGCAGATAAATGGTGGATTTGGTGATTCTCCCTCAGCAAAGTGGTCATAGGCAAAGGGAAGGGCCATCTCCGATAGAATCTTCAGTAATCTATCCATTTTTCAGACACCTCTCAATCTCAGATTCCAGTTCTTTGATACCAACTTCTTCTGCAGGAGCGATATGAGAACGACCGGCCACACGGCCACCGCCACGTTTGGCATGACCAAATTCAAGAAGGTGCGCTAACTGATAGCGATTTCTGGAATACACAGTGACTTCTAACGATTGGGAAGTTTCCTTGGTGTTCTTCACAGACCAACTCTTGCTGTAGGCTCCGGTATCTTTGGGAGCAGTACTTTGAATTTGCTTTTTAACTGTATTACCAGCTTTTTTGACAGCGGCTTTCATATCTACTGTTGCAAGGTTCGCATATTCGGTCAATTCCTTCATTACGGCATCGGCAAGACCGTCAATTTTTACTTTCTGGGCCATGTCATCGCCTCACTTTCTGGCAGGAGAGCTTGATACATTTTCGTTTAAAATTCATATGGTCTACTGCCAAAATATCATATAGTTCATTTCCAAACTGTATCCGATATCCAGTAGAGGTGAGAGCTGCAGCTTTCTTGCAATAGCGGATTGTGAAATCAATCTTGGAATCGTCTACTACAAGACCGGCATCGGTGGATTCCTTCCCAGCTTCTGCACTAACGGTGGCATAGCAGGTGTAGTAATCTTTCCAAGCGTTCCTTCGATTTCCGATTGCATCAGAGATGACTTCATTCTTCTGAATATAAATGCGGACATTGAGTAGCTCAATATTCATCAGAAGGCCTCCTTTCTGGAACCGAAGAGAAGAGAGCGTAAAGTCAGTGTCAGAGCATGATGGTCTGCTTCTTCACGGTGTTCGTAAAGATAGGCGACAGCGTAATAGATGGCAGGCTTTGCATTTTCACTTTCTTCAAAGGCATCCTGATCCTGTCTTGTGATATCCATGCAGAGGCGTGTAGCCGATGTGATGAGTGTTTCAATGAGAAAATCGTCATCGTCAAAGTCCACTCGTAGATACTGTTTCATTTCTTCTAAAGTGATAATCATCGTTATTGCCTCCAATCTTGAAAAGGTGGGCAGCGCCATCGAAAGAGGACGACGCTGCCTTTCATGTTTAGCCCTTAGAAGAACCATTGAGTTTCAAAATCTGTACTGCTTCCGGAAGAATCAGCTTGCCATCGACACGTTCCTTTGCCACATAGCCAATCATACCGTTGCCTGCAAAGAGCTCAGTGAGCTGCTTGAAGGAGCGAGTACCGCGATCACCAATGTTGTAATAGCTGTAATCACCGAAAGCGATAGCATTCTCCGGTGCATATGCAGAGGTGTGAACGGCATAGCCAAGGACCTTATCCGGTTCACCGGCCTGATAAGATGGCTGTCCAGATATATGCGCCATTGTTGTCCTTCAGCTTGCGAAGCTGTGCCAACGTCTTATCATTCATGATGAAACTTGCATTCTTACGATACGGACGCTTAAGAGCATATCCCAGGTCAAGCATATCATCTGATTTGATGGCAGCAGAAAGTGTACCTGCTACCGTACCGCCACCAGCTGTAGCAAAAAGTCCTGTCGGTTTACCGGAACCGTCTCCATTGAGGAATGCATCCTCTTCGGCATTTGCCAAAGCCTTACCAAACTGATCGATGATGTAATTTTCAAGACCGAAGGCATTATCATAGAGAAGTTCCTCAGTTACCTTGATAGCTACATGGAGCTTGTGTGCATCCAAAAGGATCTGACTGAAGGTTGCATCAGAAAACTGAAGAGCACCGCCTTCTTCAATCCATGCAGCTGCAGGTTTCGTAGCAGCGATGTTGATCTTATGCTCACCGGAAGTTGTGATGGTGTGTCCAAGACTTCTCATGATATTTTCTTCGGTAAGAACATCAATCAGACGACTGTCATATTCCTCCGGAACAAGGTAGCCACCGTCTGCATCAACACCTTCCTGTAAAATATTAGATACCTGACGGAAGTTAGTGCGGAGTGCCTGAAGCATACCATTTTTGTATTCATCAGAAGCACGACCAGTCTTTGCAGGCTTTTCAGTAGCAGTAACAGGTTTTGAAGTGAGAGGTTTGTTTACCGGCTTGCTAAGCTCAGCATCCAATGCTTCCTGCCTCTCCAGACGAGCGATTTCCTTGCCAAGATCTGCGATTTCCTGTTCCATTCTGGAATAAGTTGCATCGTCCTCTGCAGTGAGAGTACCTTTTTCGGTACGATGAGAATCAAGAAATGCCTTTGCAGCATTCCATGCAGTATTGCGCTTTTCACGCAGTTCTAAAATAGTCATAGTTGAATACCTCCATTAAATGTGTTGTTTGATTAGGTCAAGACGCTCCATGAGAGAATCTACGGAGCGTTCTGGTATTTCTGGTTTCTTGATGTGGCACTTTGCAGCCAGCTTATCCATAAGAGAGTTGGTCACAGATGCACGAGAGAAGAGCATGGGGCCAGCGACGTTGTTTTCTACAGGTATCTCTGCAGGTCTTGTCAGGATTTCATCGGCAAAGCCCATATCGATGGCTGTATGTGCATCCATCCAAGTTTCTGCATCCATGAGATGGGATAGCTTGGCGCGACTCATACCGGTCTTGATTTCGTAGGCATTGATGATGGATTCCTTGACTTCATCTAGCATGGCGATTGCCTTCTGCATCTCAGAGGTATCTCCCATTGCTGCAGTCATTGGGTTATGAATCATTAGCATGGATACTGGAGATACCAGCACCTTTGTGCCAGCCATAGCGATGACAGATGCCGCAGAGGCTGCGATGCCATCAATCTTCACAGTGACATTGCCGGGATATTCCATCATCATGTTGTAAATTTGGGCTGCGGCCACACAGTCGCCTCCCGGAGAGTTAATCCAAATGGTGATGTCTCCGTTTCCAGCAAAAAGCTCATCTCGAAAGAGTTTAGGTGTGATATCGTCGTCAAACCAGCTTTCCTCTGCGATGGTGCCGTTTAGAAATAGTGTCCTCTCTAGTGTCTGCTCCTGCGTCTCCTGATTGGTCACCGTCTGATTTTTCCACTTCCAGAACTTCTTCATCGTTCTCGTCCTCCTTTCCTTCAGCAGTAGTTGCTGCGAATATTCCTGCATCCTCCAGCTTGGTCATGTTTCCATTGATGAGATATAAGTCACCACCAAGTTCCGGTGGGATGAGGTCCAGGTTTTCAAGTTCACGGATATCATTTGCGGACATCCAGCCATTCTGCCTTGCAGTAGCGTAACCGTTCATGCGACTTTGATAATCACCACGTAAGAGGCCGTCAACGTTGAACTTTACAAAATAAGCAGCTTTCTCCGATTCAGATAGAAGGGCTCGGTTGATGGACTGCTCCCAACGGACAATCCAGGGCTCCAAGGTGTACTTCACAAATTCGAGAGATTGCTGCTCAATATTAGAAAAGCTCGACTTCTCAAGATCACCGACCATATGAGGCGGTACTCTAAAGATTCGAGCTATTTCATCAATCTGAAATTTTCTTGTTTCCAGAAACTGTGCTTCATTTGGGGAAATGGAAATAGGCGTGTATTTCATGCCTTCTTCCAAAACAGCTACCTTATGAGAATTGTTCCCAGAGAAGCCTTTGGTCCAGCTTTCTCTGACAGCTTCCGGATTTTTTACGGTACCGGGATATTCCAAAATACCTCCCGGTGTGGCACCGTTTGCAAAGAACTTAGCACCGTATTCTTCTGTGGCGATAGCAAGTCCGATAGCGTTCTTGGCCATAGCGATGGGAGAGTAACCGACCAGGCCATCAAAGCCGAGGCCCGGAACATGGAGCACATCCGACGGTTTCAGGATGACTGTTCCATTTTTCATGGTAGGTGCATCTGAATCCTGCATTTGATATTGATAGTAGAGGTGACCTTTATCGTCACGATCCACACTCATTCGATTGGCCATCAGCGGATAGAGAGCGATGACTTCACCTTTGCCATTTCGTATAATTTGCGCATAGGCATTTCCATAAAGGAGAAGATGCGTCATCAAAGTCTCTCGGAAGACAAAGGACGTCATTTCCGGATTTGGCTCATCGTGAATCAGTCGATACAGAGGATGCTTGATTGCCTTTTCTTTACTACCGGAGTCAGTATACTTATAAACATGGATCGGCAGTCCTGCAATGGACTCCGAAAGAATTCTGACACAGGCGTAGACTGCAGTCATCTGCATGGCACTTCGTTCATTGACGGCTTTGCCAGAGTTGCTTCCACCAAAGAGAAAACGATAGGCGCTGCCATTGGTGCTGTTGGTGGGCTTGTCTCTGGAATGAAATAGCCCCGATAAAAATCCCATAAATATTCCTTTCTGCCTTAAGAGGCGTATAAAATTCAAAGTTTCGTCATAAAATAATTTATGCAAATGCTTGCAATTGCAAGCAAAAGCGAATATAATAAAGAAAAAGGAGGCGATACTATGGCAAATACATCCGCTGTTTATGCAAGAATAGATACCAATCTCAAGGATAATGCTGAGAGCATTCTTTCTCAGCTTGGCATTTCTCCATCCAGTGCAATTCAGATGCTTTATAGCCAGATTGTACTGAAGAAGGGTATGCCATTTGAATTGAAACTTCCTTCTTCTAAGCCATTAGCTGTTGGTGCAATGACCAGAGAACAGCTTGATGCAGAACTCCAGAAGGGTGTTGATTCCATCAAAGCAGGAAAGGTATATTCTGCAGATGAAGTCGACGCGGCACTTGCAAAGGAGTTTGGCATATGACGGATAGCTACAATGTCGGCTATTCTGTAGATGCACTTGGTGATTTACGTGAAATCTATTCGTATATTGCGAATGAACTTCTTGTTCCGGAGACAGCCGCAGCTCAGCTGGGGCGCATACGAAAGGAAGTTCGTTCATTGGATTTCATGCCAGCTCGTTATACGTTAGTTGAATGGGAGCCTTGGCATTCGATGAAAATGCATCAGCTTCCGGTAGACAACTTTATTGTGTATTATCTTGTCGATGATAAAGAGAGGACAGTTACAGTAGCACGAATATTCTACGGCGGTCGAGATATCGAAGGAATTATAAATTCAAATAAATAAACAGAAGTGGAGCTTTTGTGTGAAAACAAGAGCTCCATTTTTATATGAATAAAATTCCTCTGTCATCATAGACAGAAGCGCCTGTATTATTTCCACAGCGGATCGCACGGTCAAGTCCCATGATAGTGGCGACGGCTCCGTCGATTTTCTCTGTGGATTTTTCTTTGTCAGCTTTTATATTGCCTGCCGGGTCAGTGCGGATATAGATGTTATCCATCATCCAACGGAGTACCGGATGACCACCGTGGGCCAGCTTTTGTTCCAGTGTTAGTTTCATGAGTTCCTTTGTCGGTGGGGACATATCCTTAAATCCCTGACCGAAAGGAACAACAGTAAAGCCCATGCCTTCGAGGTTTTGAACCATCTGAACAGCTCCCCAGCGGTCAAAGGCAATTTCTCTGATATTGAATCGTTCTCCAAGACGCTCGATGAATTTTTCAATGTAACCGTAGTGGACGACATTTCCCTCGGTAGTTTCCAGAAAGCCTTGTCGTTCCCAAACGTCATAAGGAACGTGGTCTCGCCTTACTCGAAGCTCCAGCGTATCTTCTGGTATCCAGAAGTACGGTAAGATGCAGAACTTGTCATCCTCATCTAGCGGAGGAAATACCAGAACGAAGGCTGTAATATCCGTAGTTGAGGAAAGATCCAGACCGCCATAGCAGACACGACCCTCTAAGGATTCTTCATCAACTTTGAAGGAGCAGGCATCCCATTTTTCCATTGGCATCCAACGGACTGCCTGTTTGACCCACTGGTTGAGTCTTAGCTGTCTAAAGGAATTCTCCTCACCGGGATTCTGTTTTGCAGATTCACAGGCAGCTTCGACTTTATCGATACCGACCGTGATTCCAAGAGATGGATTGGCTTTCTTCCAGACCTCTGGGTCCGTCCAGTCATCGGTTTCATCAGCGCCATAGATGACCGGATAGAAGGTTGGATCTATTTTTCTTCCCTCCAAGATATCCTTGGCTTTCTGATGTGTTTCATAACAGATGCTGTTGGTATCTGTTCCGGCGGTAGTGATAAGAAAGTAGAGTGGTTGCGTTCTGGCATCACCGGAGCCTTTGGTCATAACATCAAAGAGCTTTCGGTTAGGTTGAGTATGTAGCTCATCGAATACGACACCATGAATATTGAAACCATGCTTTGAGTAGGCCTCAGCGGACAATACCTGATAGAAGCTGTTGGTCGGTTGGTAGACGATACGCTTCTGGGAAGCGAGAATTTTTACTCGTCTATTCAGTGCAGGGCACATACGCACCATATCGGCAGCAACATCAAATACGATGGTTGCCTGCTGGCGGTCAGCTGCACAGCCATAAACCTCAGCTCGTTCTTCGCCATCACCGCAGGTAAGTAGTAGGGCGACGGCAGCCGCAAGCTCAGATTTGCCCATTTTTTTAGGGATTTCCACATAGGCAGTATTAAACTGCCGATAGCCATTCGGTTTCAAAGTGCCAAAGAGATCTCGTATAATCTGTTCTTGCCAGTCAATAAGCTCAAATGGCTTACCGGCCCATGTTCCTTTGGTATGGCAGAGACATTCAATAAAATTGACTGCATAATCCGCCATCTGTTTGCTATAGGTGGAGTCAGCAGCCATGAAGCGTGTCGGTGTGTAGTTTTCAAGCGTACGCAAATGTATGCGCCTCCTTTCGCAGAAATAAAAATAGCCGCCTGATGGCGACGTCTATAACGAGGAACAGCCCCATCTGGGACCGTCCTTCCTGATATTCTTTTCAGGTGAGTTAATTTAATTCGTTAAGCAGGATACAAAACGCTAGGTTGGCCTCTTCACAGGTTGGTTCGATGTCCCAGCCTCTGTCGTAGTTGGCGATCCATTTACCATCCATCTTCAGGCTGAGCTTTGAAATCTTACCGCCGTTGATGCCATAGTCTTCACTAGGCTCTTCAAAATATTTGACCCAGTATTTTACACTCTTGTATCTGCCGTCTTTCTTCGGGATTCCGATGGTTCCTTCTTTCCACATGGCTTATGCCTCCTTTACCGTCATCTTGATTGCAGGGATAAGGGCGTGCTCACCGGTCTTCCAATCGGTGTAACGTGCCTTTACTGTGGTAAGGCCTGCCATGCTGATTCCGTGCTTCTCGAAGGCTGCAAGAGTTTCGATGAGACTTGAGAAGGTGGAGCTGATTGTGAATTCTGTGATACCGTTTGCTCTCAAGGTCTGAGCGATTTCTTCAATGTCGTAATCCCAAATGACCTCGTTAAAGTCGATGAGCTCATTTCCGTTTTGCTTGCTGGTTCTGTAAGCCCAGAATAAAGTTCCGTTGATTCCAAGGTCCTTAAGGTTTCTTGCGTTCTGCTTGATGGCTTCTTCAAATGTTCTGATTTCTTTCATGGTAGGTTCCTCCTAAAAATGTGTTTGTCTCGTCTCCCGACTCGGTCGGTGCTTCTTGCTTTGCAAGGGGTGTCCACCGGACACCCGCACCCTTTTGGTAGTACTATATATCACTCTAAAAGCACATAATAGCAAGTTAATTCTGGGCATATAGTACACAATTATTCATGGAGAAAACTGTATATTTTAGTCGTTGATTGGAACCTTCCGGCAGCGGTCCACACCGTAGATTATGTTAAGTCCGGAGCCGTTGTCCCAATTTACCATGATGCTTCCGGTATCATCCACACCGATGACGGTGCCACGTGTGCCCACTGGAGGCGCCTGTGCGTCGTCCATTTGGATTAGTTCAACACGTGTGCCAGCTGGATAAAGGTGGCGCTGGCGGGCCACCTGTTCCTTACTTGGAAATTGCATGGCCTTCACCTCCTTTGAATGCGCTGTTGCCCGGAAGATATCTCAGTAGGATTTTACGGTCTGTTTTGTACTCATTCCCGATGAAGCCGAGGCGAAGAAGGAAACAACGGAAAGCGTAGCGTTCGTTGTCTACTGGCTTTTCTGTGGCGCTGATTCGTTTTTGATCCTTGCTCATTTTGCAAAGGGCAGCAATCAGTGTGCTGTAGGCGTGAATTTCATCCGGTGCAGGAAGTTCTGAGAACCAAGGAAAGGAAATGCTGTCTTCATTCAGTTCAAAGCGTAGGTCATCAATGTGCAGGGCATGTTTGATGAGAAATCCTTTGGCATCTAGAAGGTTGGTTAGGTTTCCAACATTGACCTTGTCCAGCGGAATGGTAATGTTAAGTCCCGTTTTTTCTGTAGAAGTTACTTTAGCCTTTGGTTCCTGAGTCGGATGAAAGTATGTTTCTTTCGGACAGTAGCCGCTTGCGTCCAAGAGAGCAAGCAGTTTGTCGTATTCAGCTGGGCTCATAGTGTTCGGGCCTTCAATGTTTCCTTCTCGTGTCAGGAGAAGGTCCCCAATCTGATAGGCGTAGGAAGGAGCTCTCAGGTATTGAGGTTTTGTGTTCGTGTACTCGCCAAGCAGGGCTGCCAGCGGCTTTCTTTCGGTTGCGTTTAAAATGATCTTCATGTAGGTGTCCTCCTTTGTTTTGGTAGTACATATATCACTCTAAAAGCACATAATAGCAAGCGATATCGGAGAAAAACATCGACAAATATGTGCCTTCTGGATTGTGTACATTACCGACTTACAAAAGAGTGGCATCCTCAGCTTCTGGAACAATTTCATCGTAGGAATAGGTTAAACCATCGCGGATGACGGAAATTTTCTCAGAGGAACCAACCTGTTCAATGTAGCGTTTGACGATAACATCGCAGAACTTTTCGTCCAGTTCAATGGTGTAGCAGATACGCCCTGTCTGTTCACATGCGATGAGCGTGCTACCGGAACCACCAAACGGATCGAGGACCAGAGAGTTGGTCATGCTGGAATTCATAATCGGATAAGCCAGAAGAGGGATAGGCTTCATGGTCGGATGGTCGCCGTTCTTCTTAGGCTTATCAAATTCCCAGATGGTCGTTTCCTTGCGTCCGGTATACCACTGATGCTTGCCGGATTTCTTCCATCCGAAGAGGCAGGGCTCATGCATCCACTGGTAAGGGCTGCGACCAAGGACAAGGGACTGCTTTTTCCAGATACAGCAGCCAGAGAGATAAAAACCAGCATCGGCAAAGGCTCTACGGAAATTGAGTCCTTCGGTGTCTGCGTGGAAAACATATATAGAAGCATCAGCTGCCATCGATTCGTACATGCGAGTGTAGGCATCAAGCAGGAATTGATAGAAAGCATCGTTTTCCATATTGTCGTTCTTAATCTTACCAGCGCTACCTTCATAATTGACATTGTACGGAGGATCGGTCACAACCAGATTGGCCTGCTTTCCGTTCATCAGAAGTTCATAGGTTTCAGGTTTTGTGGAATCACCACAGACAAGGCGATGATCACCAAGGAGCCACAGATCACCGGCCTTGGAAAAGGTCGGCTTTGCAAGCTCAGCATCCACATCGAAGTCGTCATCCTGAACACCTTTTTTTGTATCTTCTCGGAACAGGTCCTCCAGTTCTTCGGGATCAAATCCGGTGAGAGAGACATCGAAGTCTGCTCCTTGAAGGTCAGCAATAAGAAGGGCCAACTTGTCGTTATCCCATTCACCACTGATTTTGTTGAGAGCAACATTCAGTGCTTTCTCTTTATCCTCATCCATTTCAACAATGACGCATTCCACTTCCGTGATGCCCATGTCGATAAGGACCTTTAGTCTCTGGTGACCGCCAACAACACGAGAAGTGCTGGCATTCCAGATGACAGGTTCGACATAGCCGAACTGCTCAATGGAGCGTTTCAGTTTTTCATATTCTTTATCGCCGGGCTTTAGATCTTTTCGAGGATTGTAATCAGCAGGAAGAAGCTCTGCGACATTTTTCTTTTCAATTAGCATGATGCAGCCCTCCTGTGCAATAACTTTTTTAATCCCTTGAAAGCGGCATCTATATCACCAGCTTTTGCCTGTCCTTTGAGTGTGCTAAACTGCTGGAAGGTTAAATGCCTGCGATATTTCTTTAGCAAGCTCATAAATTCCGATAAATCCATATCAATTTCCTTTCCGTGCCAGTAGAAGACGTTCCATCACATCATCCTGTGGTGTGGCTCCGTTGTATTCAGTGGCACAATTTTCTCTTACGATTTGGTAGATCTCCATCCAGAGACGATTGGTTTGGCTCATGAAATTCTGACTCATAGCCACATAGGGTGACTGGATAGCATTGCCAGTGGTCGGATGTTTCGCAAGAAAGCCAAACTCAGTGATCGCTTCCTCGCATTGAATCCAACGAGCAACACTCATGGCATAGCGCTCCAAAAGCTCTGGAGAGACAAGAGAAGCGCAGCCACGTTCATGTAGCCAGTTCCATGTTTTCTTGTAGACATCTGTAGCAACGAGCTTTTTTCCGTTCTTTTGCTTGGCAGATAACATCTTGGATGGTTTGGGCATCGGCTGACCTTCTAAATCGACGGTGCTGTCTGTAAAGTCGATGACAGTCAACTCACGTTTACCCGGATTTCCCTCAGCGATTCTCTCAGCTAAGGGCTTTTTCTTGGCTCCAGCGCCGATACGAGCGCCGCCACGGTTTGTACCGTCCTTAGCCATTTTCTACACCTCCAGTTCAGGGGCCTATATACCCCGTTTGAAATTGCGACTTTGTGCGTGAGACCCCACGCCCGTTCCCCGGTGACTTCACCGTAGAGAAGTAGACCGCCCCTGCCGGTTGTGCCAGCGGTCGCCGTGTTCCGCATGAATCTTGGCATGGCAGGATTTGCAAAGAGCCATCAAGTTTTCTCTATCATGCGTTCCACCTTGTGAAAGAGGTTTTATATGGTGTATCTGCTCGGTTGGTGTGTAGACACCATTCTCAAGGCACCTTTCACAAAGCGGGTGGGCAGCAGCATAGCTGTCACGGATACGTTTCCATGCACGTCCGTAGCGACGCTTAGCATTCGGGTCTCGGTCATACTTCTCGTAGCGTTTGGCTTCCTTCTTTTCATGCTCCGGACAGAAGCGTCCATCTGTCAGATTAGGGCATCCGGGATAGGAGCAGGGACGCTTTGGTTTTCTTGGCATCGTATTCCTCCTTCCGTTTGGGCATAAGAAAAGCCCTGTAGGATTGATTCCCACAAGGCTCTCTGCGATTATCACTTTCGCTAGTATAATAATATCAGAAGAGCTTAGTGTCTTTCTATGTCATTTCATGTCCACCTTCATAGGAAGCAGGAACTTTTACTTCTTCCAGTGCCTTTCCATGAAGTTTGTGGATGTAACGAAGCTCATATCCCATATCAACAGCAATCTGCTCCCATGTGATAAAGCAGAGGTAGCGTTCCTCAAGCAAGGTCTGGTATTCTGTATTGCTGACCTGTTTGATAACCTCTATGATTTCCTTCTTTAACGCCACCAGCTCCACAACGTCTTTGCTGATTTCATCCTCCAGCTCGATGATGTCAAGAATGGCGGATTCCATTCGAGAGCCTTCACGGTTAGGGCTCTTTGGCATATCGGAGTAGGACGGTGTGCAACGGGTAGCTAATTCATTTAAGGAATCTATCTGTAACAGTTTGCTTTTGATTCTATTATCCAAGTAGCGTGCTTGTGATAAGTATTCTTTTGCAGTCATTCATTTGTACCTCCGAAAAAATAGATTTCCCTCGGATTTGCACGGATTGTCGTAATTTTCCTGTGATTATCATAGGTTTGCTTTTACCGCATCGATAAGGGCATTCTGGGTCAGCTCCTTTTTGAAGAGAGCTTTTAAGATACGCTCATCAATAGTTCCTTTTGTGATGATGTGTTCTATCACTACGGTTCCGGAAGTCTGCCCCTGCCTCCAGAGACGGGCGCTGGTCTGCTGATATAATTCCAGTGACCATGTCAGCCCAAACCAGATGAGGATGGAGCCGCCAGCCTGCAGGTTGAGTCCATGACCGGCAGAAGCAGGGTGGATGACTACGACAGGTATCTTTCCGGCATTCCAGTCGGTGATGTCCTTGCTGGATTTTATTTCTCTCACATCAAAGCGTTTCTTGATACGAGAGAGGTCATGCTTGAACCAGTAAGCCACAAGGATCGGTTTTTCGTTTGCGGATTCGATGATATCCTCCAGAGCATCCAGCTTTCTGTCATGAAACTCGATGGTGTCGCCGGTATCGGAATAAATGGCACCGTTGGCAAGTTGGGATAGCTTTCCGGTGAGGGAAGCTGCATTGGCAGCAGTAATTTCCCCATCAGGGAGTTCCAACACCAACTCCTGCTTCAATTCCTCGTATCGGGTCACTTCATCATTAGATAAATGGACCTCGTATTCGGAGGAGATGAGCTCTGGCATGTTCAGGTGGTCCGTTGATTTCATGGAGATGGTAATATCGGAAATTTGGCCGTAGATGCGTTCCTCTGCATAGGGTTGCGGCTTATAGGAATAGATAATCTGACCATTCCTCTTGTCCGGCACGAAGTAGTTGTTTCGGTACTCGGTAATGAAGCGTCCGAGGCGTTTCCCTAAATCCAGCAGTCGGAACTCAGCCCATAAATCCATAAGACCGTTGGAAGATGGTGTTCCAGTCAGGCCGATGATACGCTTGACGCTTGGTCTTACCTTCAGGAGGGACTTAAACCTCTTTGAATTGTGATTTTTGAAGGAAGAAAGCTCGTCGATGACCACCATATCATAGTCAAATGGAAAGCCACTGGACTCGATGAGCCACTGTAGGTTTTCTCTATTGATGATGGTGATATCAGCACCAGCCATCAAAGCTGCTTTTCGCTCTCTCGGTGTTCCCACACAGACAGCGAAGGTCAGATGTTTCAGGTGCTGCCATTTTCTGATTTCTGCAGGCCATGTGTCCCTGGCAACTCGAAGTGGGGCGACTACCAGAATGCGATGGGCTTCAAAGCTATCGAATAGAAGGTCTGCGATGGCAGTCAGGGAAATGACCGTTTTTCCAAGGCCCATATCGAGCAGGACTGCTGCCACAGGATGTGTCTCAATATAATCAATGGCATAGGCCTGATAATCATGAGGTGCGAAGTTCATCAATCATCCCTCCAATCTGCTCGATGCTATCAATTACATAGACACGAAAGCCCAAAGAACGAAGGAGCCTGTGCCTTGCCTTTTGCAATGGGCGTGGGGATTCTCTCGGTGCTTTTAATTCTGCAAAGGCAAACTTCCCATCAGGTAATAAGATCAGGCGGTCGGGCATCCCTGCGAAAGAAGGAGACACGAACTTCGGTGCGATACCACCAGCCTTTTTTACTGCGGTTGTCAATTTCTTTTCTATCGTTTTTTCTAACATATTTGTCCTCCATCAGGCCGTTAATTTGAAGATGTGCAAGGTGTATCAATGGTATTTTCCATACTTTTTCTTATTGATATTTTTATAGGCTTAAGAATGTTTTATATAACACCTTGATACACCTTGCAATTTATGGCCTTAATTCATAAAATCCTCGTCTGCACCAGTGTCTTCACGTAAGCGCAGACCCTTAAAGTAACGCTTTCTGCTCACGGTGATTCGCTCAAAACCAGCCTTCTCCAGAGCAAAGTAGAAGTCAGCGGTACTGCGCACATACTCATTGCAGTCTAAAGAATAGTTGCGGTAAGCCTGATAAAGAGAAGAGGAGCTTTCTTTATAGGATAGGTCGATCTCACATTTATCTGCAAGGAAGTGACCGAACCAGTCGTTCTGACTGCGGTATTCATTGATAGCTTCCTGCACGCAATCCGGCACGGGAATCTGGTAATTAGATTCGATGACCTTCTTGGCACCTTCGATGACCCACGCCAAAATGTTGCCGCCTGCGTTGTCATAAAGGTACTCGCTATAATTCTTGATGTCGCTGCTGCCGGTAATCTTGGCGTTGAACGGGATGACGATAAGTCGTCTCCAGATGCCGTCATCGGATGCAGAGACACGAGGCAGATGGTTGGTGTAAAGCACCAGCGTGTGGCAGGGTTTGAAGGAGAACGGATCCTTGTATTTCTTCTCTGCAAAGACATCATCGGTGGAGCAGAGCTGCTTAACGGTGGAATCGTTCAGACGAGCACCTTCCTGCATTTCGGCTGCGATGAGGAGTCTTTTTCCTTTGACCTCAGCCATTTCCGGTTTGATGTTTCTGCGGCATCCTACGGTGAGCGTATCTGCAGAAATGTTACCGGAGTAAAGACCAAGCACTCTGGAGATAGCATTCCAGAAGGTGGACTTACCATTGCGTCCATCACCGTAGGCAATGATGAGTGCTTCCACATAGACCTTGCCGATAGCAGCCAGACCACAAATCATCTGAACATAATCGATGAGTTCCTGATTACCCTGAAAGATGAGGTCAAGGCAGTCCAGCCAAATCTGCTTTCCCTTGTAGTTCGGAGACACTGATGTGATTTTGGTAATGAAATCTTCCGGCAGGTGTTCTCTGGCACCAGCCATTCCTTTACGCAGGTCATAGGTTGCTTCCGGCGTACACATAGCGAAGCAATCAGCATCAAGGTCACTAGGCGAGATTTCCAGCATCGGGCGAGATTCCTTAAGCGTAGAAGTAATGTTCTTGGAGTCCCTGCGCTTTACAGCAAACTGCTGATATGCCTTTGCAGCCAGAAATTCTTGATAGGCTTCCAGCTGGTGCTCGTTCATCAGCTGCTCCGCCTTGTTCTTTGACATAGAATCAAGCAGAGACTGTGCGCCAGAGTTCTTCAGCTTATCGATAGCTTCGAGCATATCATTGCCAGCTTCATTCAGCTGCCTTCTGGTAAGTTCGTGAGCCACTGCCTGTGCACCCGGTTCGGATTCCTGCCAGTAGTGGTCAGAGTATCGGATGAAGTGGGTGGCTGGAGAGTAGCGGAGCTCACCAGAAAAGTATTTTGCTAACACCTCAGCTTGTCCAACATCGGAAAAATCTCCGGGTTTGTAACAGAAAGGATCATTATATACTTCCGGTGCAATGTAGCCGTCCTGCTGGGAAAGTCTTGCATAAAAACGTTGGGCACTGTGCCAGATAGTAGCGAGCTCAGATGCTTCCAGTGGAGGTGTGCACTTTGTCGATTCCTCCATAAATGTCTGATATGCTTTGTCGCTATCTCCGTATTTCTTGATAACACGACCGGCGAAACGAGACATAGTCGCATTTCGGCTTCCTTCTGGGATAGCGGATCCATTGTATTGGCCATCCGGTAAATCCTCATCGAATAGGTCCTCATCCAAGAATTCAGTCAGATTCATACGTCCCGGATAAAGGGCAACATCTGCAGTGGTCGTTCCAAAGAAGAAACGTGCTGCATCCAGCGCTTGTGTATCAAAATAAGGGAAGATGGAATTGACTAGCTTCTTCATATCGCTGTAAAGAGAGGAATCCGATACATATTCGATTGGAAACAGAACATGGAATTTTGGCCTTGCCGCCTTGCCGTTTTTCTCACGGTTATTGTAGCGGCTATAGTGGATCGCAAAGCTGACGCCAGGAAAGGCCTGCATGATATCATCAGGAGTGACCCAGTCATCCGGATTTTCAGAGTGGTCGTTATCGCAATCCACAGGAAGGCAGTCGCTGCCAATGAAATTATCGCCATTGCGGTAGCTGTTCTTATATTCGGCACAGACATAATCATGGCAGATAGCAGCTTTCAGGCTGTCCTCATCTAAGATGACATGTTTGTGCGGATAGGAGCAGTTGCCAGGATTACCGGTAACGTCTGCAGAATAAATGGTGAACATTAGTCATACACCTCCTTGGATTCATCTTCCAGAACCTTGGTGATAAATTTTAAAGCACGGATCATGGTTTCCAGTTCGCAATCACCACCGAGGCAGACCTCAAAACCGTTACTGCCACAGCGAGTGGTATAGCTATGGATTTCCATGTCTGTGCAGGCTGCATCTTGAATACGAAAATAGGTGCGTCCGCCATGACCGGTATCGCCACCGTAATAACCGGTAGTTCCTGCCTCGACCTCTAAGATGTTGCAGCTGACCACATCTCTGCTATAGGTTGTGATTTCAGTTCCGTCTTTTAATATCCTTGAATTTTCTTTTACTTCGTACATGTGTTAAACCTCCTCAAGTTTTTCGGTGAAATAGCGCAGGCGGTAATTTTTCCACTTGGCTCGTTTGATTTCTGCTTCCATGCCAGGAGATATATGACTTCCAAAGACCCAGACTTCAGAACATTTGCTCATGATGGCGTTTCCAAAGAAAAGGCCAAGTTCACGTTCTTTCGGGTCGTTATCGTTCAAAAACTGTGGAAACAGCAGGTGTGGCGCAATGGGGATGTATCCTTGCTCCACTGCAAAACGGCTGTAGGTCCTGGCAGCAGCTACGTTCTTTCCGATGTCTCCGGCAAAGGGAGAGCAGATATACACGATTGGTCTGAAAGCTCTTAGCGCACGGGTCTCGTTTTCGATTGAAGAAAGAGCACCGAAAGCAGTAGGGTCAGGATAGCCTTCGTTGTTGTATTTGCTGATTGACATGTCAGCTTCCTCCTTTCCGGATGGACATGGAAAAAGGACGCCCATCTCTAATATCCATTGGAGATGAACGTCCCATTTTGATGAAAAACAGAAATGAAATTTTTATCTCCACTATTAAATGGAGATGAGTTTGCCGATTGGCCGAAAAAATCTAATCTTTTTTATAAAAAGGTGTCTTATAGCCATCGGCTCTTAAAAGCAGTCCCTTGGCCCAAGGTGGTGTGCGGCCCATTTGCTCACAAACTGCATCCAACGACATACTGGGATCCGCTTCGATGACAACCTCATCGTGAATATGCATGACGATAGAACAGCAGCGGAGTGTCTGCATAGCATAGCAAAGAATATCACGGGCAGTTGCCTGTACGATATTCTCAACAAATTTCGGACCGTAGGAATCAAGTCGTTCCCACTTCTTGGTGCCACCGATGCCTTCATAGGTGATACATTGGCCACCGAACGTATTGGTTCCAACCTTCGGTTTTACATACGCCAACTTTCTTCCTGATGGGAGAGTAATAAAGAGCATGCCACTCCTGCAGGAGAAGGTCAGTCCATATTCGGAAGTTGTGTGCTTGAACTTTACGGCTTCCATGACAGCATGATCAACATCCCACCAGAATTTCACGATGTTCGGATTAGACTGTCTCCATGCATCTACCAGCGGATGGAGTTCTTCTTCGGTGAGCCCCATATCCAGTGCGCCCATTGCTTTCAAGGCTCCGACTGAGCCTCCATAGCCAAGGGCAAGTTCCGCAATCTTGCCTTTTTGACGGAGATGGCCATTGATACCGTGCTTTTCTACGGGAACTTTGAACATCTGCGATGCAGAGGCGCAGTAGATGTCGCCACCTTTAGCAAAGACATCTTGACGCCATTTTTCACCGGCAAACCATGCAATGACACGGGCTTCGATAGCAGAAAAGTCCGCTACCAGAAACTGAGTTCCTTCTCTTGGAATGAAGGCAGTACGGATAAGCTGGGAAAGAGTATCCGGAACATCTTCGTAGAGAAGTTCCACAGCTTCAAAGTTGCCGGAGCGCACTAGAGAGCGAGCCTCTGCAAGGTCTGAAAGATGATTTTGTGGTAGGTTCTGCAACTGAATGTTACGACCGGAGAATCTACCGGTTCGATTGGCACCATAAAACTGGAACATGCCACGGGCACGCCCATCGGCACAGACGGTCTTTTCCATTGCCTGATATTTGCGGACAGATGACTTGGCCAGCTGCTGTCTTAAAGTAAGAACCTGCGAGAGCTTCGGAGAAGTAGATTTTAAGAGTTCTGCAACAGTTTTCTTGCCAAGGGTATCTGTCTGCAATCCATTATCTGAAAGCCATGCTTTCATCTGTTGGACGGAATTTGGATTTTCCAGCTGCGTGATTTTCTTCATCGTATCGACCAGTTGCGTTCTGGAGCGAGTATCCATTTCAATGGCAGCAGCAACAAGATCCATATCTAAGCGTACACCACGGTCATTGATTTCTTGGTCTTGATGGTATTCATCCCAGACCTGAGCCGGAACGGGAAATTTTGCGAGCCTCTGCTGGATGCCCATTTCGGTCTCCACATCTCGGACATTATATTTTTTGAACATGGCCCATTTATCCGGAGCATGGAAGGGGCGATTTCTTGTACGCTGCCCATTGGTCTTCGTGGGAGCACAGGGCTGGCAAAAATATTTGATGAGGTCTTTTCCTTCTGAGAGCTTTTGTTTTTCCAAACCGAGAACAGCACCGACACCCTCCAAGGAGAGTGGGAGTCCCATTGTGGCAGACCAAATCATAGAGCAACGCCAGCTTTCAGGTTCTAGATATTCTCCGGTCGGGTATCCTAAGAAACGAGAAAGGCAGATGCGTTCAAAAGCTGCATTGAATGCCCACTTGATGACAGATTCATCCTCCAGGGCAAGAAGAACTTCTTTTGGAATCTGTTCTCCGCAGGCAAGGTCAATGACCCGAACGGGCTGGCTGTCTGCGCTATAGGCAAAGAGTAAGATTTCAAAATTGGGAGACTCCACATAGCGATAGACGCCTGTTTTCTGAAGAGGCACATCACTGTAGGTCTCAATATCAATACTGAGTGTTTTCATGAGATTGTCCTTTCTACAAAACAGGCAGCAGAGAAATCCCTGCCGCCTGCCGTGTTACTGTTTATCTTTATTGGATTTGTATTTATTGATGTCACGGCGGATGTGGTATACCGCATAGCGGATAAGATAAAGAATAATTTTCCCTACGTTATAAATGATGAAGCTATATACCGCTACAAAGAAGGTGTATGCGATGACATTAGCAATAAATAGATTTAAGATTTCTGCAAATTCATTCATAGATGGTCTCCTTTTGTCGAAAGATGTGCTGGCGGCAGCAGAACCACCGCCAGCAGGTTGATAGATTACTTAAAGTCATTCATGCGCTTTTCGTGGTATTCGAGATCACGCTTGTCCTTTTCATGTTCACGCTTTTCGCGTCTATGGTCATTGATGATAATCTGAATCATAGAGACTGCAGTAGTAAGTCCAACACACGCGAAGCAGCCGATACAGATGTTTACAAGGATTGTACTAATCATAATTGTCGCCATAGTTTGTCACCTCCATTAATCAAGGAAATCATCATCGTCATCAGTTGCAAAGTCAGATTCAGCAGAAGCCTTACCACCAAGAGGCTCACCATCACGAATCTTCTGCAGATTATTAAGACCGCAGGCGATGCCCTTATTACCAGAGCTGTTGAAAGCGTAGAAGCTGATGCTGGCGCGACCGTAGACTCCAGAGTAAACCTCAGAACGAGTAAGGATAGGATTGCGGTCTGCATCCACGATGCCCGGAGCAGAAGTGGCGTTGGCATTTACAAAGTAGCTGCCAGCGTAAGCAGGGTCATCCGGTCTTTCAAGGTCGCCATCACGAAGAGGAGTCTTAAGTACGGAAAGAGCTGGTACGGACTTGCCGTTGCCCTTGAGCTTGGATTCACCTTCACGATATGCAGCCTCGATAGCAGCTTCAATCTTTGCGACAGTCTTTGTGTCGGACTTCGGGATAATCAGGCTGACACTGTATTTCGGAGTGCCACCATTGATGGATTTCGGTTCCCAGACGTTGGCGTAGCTCCAGCGTGTGTTAGGACCGGTGATAACTTTCATGGGATTTGTCATTTTTGCATTTTTACTCATTGTCATATTCCTCCATAAAATCATTTTTTGCTGTGTTCATTGCCGGGCGTTTATCGCTCTCCGGCACAAGAGTAGGTTTGCCTTGTGGCTTTTCAATATAGGCTGCAAGAAGTTCTTCGAAGCGAGCTTTGCCGAGCAGCTTTTGCATGGCTGTGATACCAAGTAGCTTCTTTTCGTAAGGGTTAAAACCAGCAGCTTTGACAACCTTCGATACAGTATCTTCGTTGGTATATCTGCGGTTGGAGCGACCTTCAACCAGTTTCCAGCCAGTCCATTCTTTACCGCTGATTGCCTGCTGGAGCGCATACTCCTTGATGTCATTGGCCCAAGAGACCAGTTCATCGACACGGGAGAGGATGACTTCAATTTCCGAATCCTCCAACAGTGGCGGCAACTTGAAATCGTGCTGTGCAAGTAGAAGATTGGCTTCAGCTCTGGCTCGGCATTCATGCTTTGCCCTACAGAATCCGCACCATTCACCACACAGGAAATTTCCATCACCGGCAAAGGCAAGGTCTGCGGTAGGCCTCAGAACTTCATCGGCCCATTGATACAGGTCATCCTTGCTGACTTCGTAGGTAGAAATGTTCTGGCGTCTGGGCTGATAGATGGTCATGCTGACCGTATCGATGTCGTAAATATCATCAAAGAGTTCCAGTGCGCCAAGGGCGTAACACTTCATCTGCGAATTGTCTTCAGCGGATACGAGAATTCCAAGACCGTGCTTGTAGTCAATTACGCGCATGGTACCGTCGCTGATGAGAATGGCATCAGATGTTCCGAAGCCTTGTTCTACCCAACGGGAGAAGTCCACTCGCTGTTCAATCAGAACAACAGGGTCGGAGCAGGTCTGCTTGGCCTCCTCAAAAAGCTCCATGATGAAGCAGACATACCCGGTGGCACAGTCATCCATTTCAGCGTTATACCAGTCGAGATTCTTGGTAGGATCTGTAGCTTTCATGCCGAGTGCTTTACGGAGCTTGTACTCACAAAGAGAGTGGGCATCGGAGCCTTCTGCAGCATAGTTGCTGCCTTTATCCTCGTAGGTTTCGCAGAGCCTTGCTGACGGTGGACAGTGGAGCCAGCGGTCAGAAGAGGATGCGGAGAGGATTGCATGTCCTTTAGGTGGCATATTAGAGCACCTCCGCTTCCCTGAGCAGGGCTTCATAATGTTTTGGGTCTACGAGTGACAACTTGCTTGCACCGTACTTTTTAAGAAGTTCTCGAATTTCAGCTGTATGTCCGGCACGAGATTTATCCGCAAGAACAGCTCGAACTTCCTCAAGGGTCAGTGCAGGTTTTGCAGGAGCGGCAGGGTCTTCTGCTTTTTCAGCGGCTTCGGATGCTCCTCCAAACTGCTGTGCGAGCCAGTTTGCTGCATCGTTAATAGCAGTGGCAGCATTTCTCAGCTCTTCGATGGTCATAGCCATATCGTTCATTTTTGACATTTACTTTTCCTCCTTCCTCGGATTGTCTGTGTGCGGCGATGATTCTGAGATTCTTCGCCATTCTTGCGGATACCTGGCTGATTGCAGTGAGAGTAGCAATCACTTCTGCGTCCGTGCCGCTTCTGTTGTGAAAAGTTCGATTCACGATGTTCACCTCGCTTTCTGTAGGTCGCTTTGTTTCGCCTTACACTACTCAATGGAGGTGAGATTGCCGTTTGGCCGAAAAAATATAAAAAAGTTTTTGAAAAGAAAAATCGTCCCCTGAAAAATCAGAGGACGACCATTCATATTAGATGTAGTCCTTAAGCTCGGAGCGGAGCTTCTGGAACAGCTTGTCCCTGCGATAAACGAATGTATTACGAGAGAGGCCCATTTCCTTGCCGCAGTCACGTTCCGATTTTCCTTCCATAATAAGCTGGCAGATAAGACGAACTTCCGGATCCAGCTCGTTCAGCTTTGCGTAGAGGGCGTGAAGAAGCTCTGCGTCCTCCAACACTTCAGTGATAGCTGCAGATTCATCCGGAACATCGTCAAGCCAGCTCTTTTCGTTTCCGTCACCGTCACTAATGGTGTTGTCGAGAGAAAGCTGATCGCCAGCCTTAGCATAAGGACAAGTTAAACAATCCATGTCACATAAGTAGCGCTTGCTTGCAGGGCAGACACAGCGGCCATGCTCTTGCTGACGCTTACGGTAGGTGTTGATTTCACGGTAGTAGTTCGTGTAGAACTCCTTGTTGACATCCACCCAGCTTTTGGATTCTTTAATGTAGATACGATATTGTTTACTCTGATTTACGTTTTTTGACATATAAAAACCTCCATCTTGTCAATCCGAGATGGAGGTTCCTTGCTGCTACCGGCAAAAGGGTATAGTGGTACCATGGTCAGGAGAAATCTCCATCTCATGTGTGCCACCAGCCTTTCCAGTTGCCGGGAGCGATATATTCTGTTGTGTGGTCACTTCAGCACTGGAAAGCTGTCTGCGCAAACTGCTGAAGTGATTAATATAGGAAATGAATGAGTGAAATTATGTTGCTGTATCGCTGAACGGAAATTTGCGATGACAAACACAAATTTGACAAACGAAAAACTCTGTGGTACACTTATTAAAGTGTGTATCTATATTCAGATGCGTTCTCCACTTCCTATGACTTAAGTATATAGGAAAGTGCATTTTTTACCGAACAACGCTGTACATGCTTATACACAGTTGTACACGCTTGATTCAAAATGGAGGTGTTTGGGATTGGCAAAAACTGAATTCGAAGTGTTTGCTCAAAAAATAGCAACGTATTTTCAAGGAGACCTATCTCCAGAAGAATTTACGAGGACACTTTTTAAGAAAATTTATCTCAATCCCAATGGTGACACTCTGTTACATGACATGGAGCCTAGGACGCTGCGTGGTTATTTTTACGGAGAGCACAACATCACCACTTTGGCGAAGAAAATAAATAAGGACTTGGACTCTCAGTATTTTGAAGAATTTATCGATACAGAGACGGACGATACTATTAAAGGTTTATGCGCGGCATTTGCCGATGAGTGTCCCGGAATCGACAACGAAAACTTCAAAAATAAAATTGCAGAGAGATTTAAAGAAATTATTTGTAATGCAGCAACAATAAAGCGCAAGCGTAAGAAAACAACAGAACTTGTTCCTCAGTCTCAAGAAACAACAGTGGATGCAACAATTTCGCCATCTATCAAAGAGCAATATGGAGCTCTGCTTGTGGCGGAAGAACGCAGTGTTTGTCCGAATGATGGCTGCAGCACACCGTTATTTGTGAATGTAGGAGGACAGCTCGGAGCAAATTATGAAGTGACATTTATTGACCCATCTGTACCAGAAACAAGAATGGAGAATTTAATTGCACTTTGTCCGGCTTGTCATAGCAAATACATCACAGGAAGAACAGATGAGCAGGTTCAGAGATTGTTACATATAAAAAAGAGCCTCGTAGATGACTACGAGGCGAAAGAGACTGTCTCTATGCAGAAGGTTGAAGATGGTATCCGCAAGGTGCTTGAGAAAATACCCAAAATGCAAGCACCAGCAAATATTGATTTGAACTATAATCCTGTGACAATAAGACAGAAGATTGCCACAGATAATTTGATGCTTTATCTCAAGGCAAAGACGAATGTGAATGTATATTACAGTGCAGTACAAGATGCATTCACTGAGTTGAACGCTGAAAGAATTCTTCGATATAAACCGTTTTGTCTTCAAGTCAGGATGACATATATGAACTTGAGCGATATGGGATTGTCGCAGGATGAGATATTTGAAAAGATGGTTGATTGGTTACAAGATGCCACCCATGAGGATAGGAGCTCGTGTGAAGTGATAATTTCTTACTTCATACAGAAATGTGAGGTGTTCGATGCTATTGCCGAATAAGTTAATATCATACGACCAGAGCATCCTGCCTAAGTTCCCGGTTGTATTGAAAGAACTAAAAAACAGTCCTATGTCAGTGCATGACTTATACAAAAGAGTGATAAAGAAAATGTCTGGTGTTAGTGAGTTTATTGATACACTAGATTGTTTGTATGCACTTGGGAAAATAGAATTTGATGAAGAAGAGGAGGTGCTGCGCTATGTTGTATGAAATTGAATGCGAAAAATTCGCTAAAAAAGTCAAAGGCCAGCTTGTTCCTCGTGGCCGTATCCAACTTCGTGAAGGTTTAAATACTGTGCTAGGTGATAAAGCTGCACAGAACTCAATTGGTAAGTCTACCTTCCTTCTTGTTGTTGACTTTTGCTTTGGTGGTGATGATTACATTAATCCTAAGATATGCAAAGCAAAAGAAAAACTGCACTCACATACTATTAACTTTGCTTTTAAATTTGGGAATAAAATAGATTATTTTTGCAGAAGCACAAAAACGCCTTCTGAGATAGGTATCTGTGACTCGGAGTATAAAGTACAGCGAATACAAACTCTGAAAGAATTCAAGGATTACCTCTTGAAGGCGTATGATATAACAACTCCTTCAATCTCATTTAGAGAGATGGTAGGGCGCTTTCTGCGTATCTATGGTAGAGAGAATTATGCGGAAAGATACCCTTTGAAATACGGGGATGTTAAGCCAGAATCCGCAATAGAAACATTGGAGAAAATGTTCAATGTTTTTGCATTTATTGAAGAATACAAAAGTGTTTACGATGATAAGAGTAAACGCAGTAAGGTGCGAGATGATGCAACTAAACTTGGTGAGATGACAAATGTCGCAAGGACCAAGAAGGAATATAACGCCAATGAAAAGGAAATCGAACGCCTTAGAACAGAATTACAAAAGTTGATGGACAGAGAGGATGCTAAATTATCCCAAGAAGAAACGGACAATCTGGATAAAGCATCTGAGATTAGAGGCCAGCTGACAGTTCTGAAAAGAAGACGCAGTAGACTTGTATCGCAACTAAATGCTGTAAAAGCAAATATGTCGGGAGGTTTTGTTCCAGTTGAGGAAGATTTATCGGAGCTGTCCGAGTTCTTTCCTGATGTTGATGTCCAGAAGCTATCTCAAATAGAGCATTTTCATGACAAGATGCAGCACATCCTTTCTCAGGAAATGGGCGATGAGATAGCACAGCTTCAGATATTGATTGATGCTATTTCGGCTGAAATGGTAAGGCTTCAAGAATCGCAAAGGAAACTTGGAATACCGGTGACGATCTCTAAAAAATTTATGGATAGGGTGGTTGAGATTCAGCGTCAAATAGATATTTTAGTTGCAAAAAATAAAGGATATGACAAATCCGCCAAACTAAAAACAGAGAAAAAAGAAGCAAAAGTTCAACTTGAAGATGTCCGTGAAACACAGCTTCAGGCAGTTGAAACAAGTATCAATCAGGAAATGACTCGTCTAAACGATTATATCTATAATGGTGAACGCTATGCGCCTACTATAAAATTTGGAAATTCTAGAAGTGGAAAGCCAACTTATGAATTTTGGACTGAGGACGATACTGGAGCAGGCACAAACTTCAAGGGATTAATTATTTTTGACCTTGCACTCTTACGGCTCACGGAGCTACCAGTTATAGCACATGATTCTAATATTTTCAAAAATATTGCAGACTTGCCGATAGATAAAATCATGGAGCTATATAACCAGAGTGAAAAGCAGATTTTTATTGCATTTGATAAAGAAGATACATTTTATGATGTGACACGTGACATTGTCCATTCGACTAAGGTTATTGAGCTTCATGAAAATGGAGGAGAACTATTTGGATGGTCATGGGCAAAGAAAGCAGCAAGAGAGAAACAAATTGCTACAGAAACTGGTGTGATTGAGGAGTCATAATAAATGGAGGTACCAGATGCGTATCAGTTATAATCCGTTATGGAAAATGCTTATTGATAGAGGCATGAACAAAAAAGAATTGAGAGAACTTAGTGGAATAAGCACAGCGTCAATGGCAAAGCTGGGTAAAGGAGACAATATTACTACAGATGTGCTTTTGAGAATATGCACGGCATTGAATTGTCAGATTAGTGATATTTTAGAAACTTTGCCAGATGAAGAAACTAAGAATAACGAAGATTAAAATTCGTTAGGAGGATTTGGATGGAGCAAAATAACAAAGTAGCCCTACAGGCAGCGAGCCCATATAATGCTGCCATAACAAGAGAACAATTTTTATTTTATGAAGTGCGAACTACTGCCAAGTTGCTCCATGAGGGATGCAGCTCAGAAGAAGTAGTAGAGCGTATTATTTCAGATAATTTATTTCAGTATCCGACAGAAAAGTCGGTGCGAAAGATGGCGCTTGCTTGCCTGAGAAGATTAGAGGCACTTGGTGATAATTCTTTAGTTGCAGCAATCGCAACGCAGCCATCCGATGTAGCAAAGCAGATATGTTTGTATGCCATGATGAAACAGTACCGCTTGATTTGGGATTTCATGATTACCGTCATCGGTGAGAAGTACAGATTATCGGACACTACTTTCGGCAAGATAGACTTGAATAGCTATTTCCTGCGCTTGCAGGAGCAGGATGACTGGGTGGCCACATGGAGTGATTCTACGGTTACCAAGTTGAAACAGGTAATCGCAAAAATACTGGTGGAAAATGAATACATTGATAATATTAAATCTGTAAAGCTCAACCCGGTATGGCTCCAGCCTGTACTTGAGAATGCAATCCGTGAAAATGGTGATGAGATTGCTCTTCCTGCATTCAATTGCTTTTCGTAAGGAGGTAGGCCCAAGTGAGTGAATTGAAAGAAAGACTAGATAACCTCAGAGCCTTAATGCAGGAGCCAGAGTTTCTTGAAGGCAAAGGTTTAAGCAATGAGGTAAATATACGAATCTTCTGTTATGACCCATCCGATGAGATGATGGTCAGACATTTTATCGAGCAGATTATGACAGATCAGTCAATGAACTGTCACCTGATAGAACATAACTTATATGAAGTGTTTCTTTCTATCTGTGAAGATAAGCGCATCGCAAAAACAATACCTGCGATGGAAGAGAAAAAAGGTAAAGAATTTATCCGAGACCAGATGAGCCGTATGGCTAATAATACAGCTTTTGTAAATAAGATGAAATATGAACCACATGAAGCTGGTGACGTACTTGTCATTACAGGAGTGGGAGATGCATTTCCGTTTATCAGAGTCCATGACCTGTTAAATGCGATGCAGCCAGAATTTCCAGATGTTCCGATTCTGGTGTTCTATCCAGGCAATTATGATGGCCGTGATGTGCAGCTTTTCAATCGCCTGAAGAAAAATCCTTACTACCGAGCTTTCAATGTGATTTAAGGAGGAACAGCAATGGTTATTGAACAATTATTCCAAGAGGATATTAATCGTAAAATCAATGGCGTCGTTAAAGTAGACCAAGATGCTACTGATGTTCTTGTTCAGGAATTGGATGAGTATGTCATCACCAGAGATTTGAAGAAGCACTTCATTACTTTCTTTAATAACTATGGAGAGTCCTTTCATGAAGGCACTGCAGATATTGGTGTTTGGATTTCCGGGTTCTTTGGAAGTGGTAAATCTCACTTCCTGAAAATGCTCTCCTACCTGCTTGCTAATCAGGAGGTACAGGGTGTTCGTACCGTAGAACGATTTCGTAAAAAATTTGAGGATGATCCGGCAACATTCATGTTGATTGATTCCGTTACTAAGGGTCATACGGATACTATCCTTTTCAATATCGATATTGAGGGTTCCATCAACAAGGACAAGACTGCTGTTCTTCGTGTTTTTGCAAAGATGTTCTATAACTACCTTGGTTTTTATGGGGAGAATCTTAAGGTAGCAAAGCTGGAGCAGTTCATCGAAAAACGTGGAAAGACAGCAGAGTTCCGTCGTGTATTTGAGGAGAAAAATGGTGGCCCTTGGCTTGAGTCAAGAGATGCCTTCGCTTTCTTTGAAGACGATGTTGTTGATACATTGAAAGAGGTTCTCGGTATGAGCGAGGATGCTGCACGTAACTGGTTTAATGGAACCGAGACCGTAGAGACCAGCATCGCACAGCTTGTTTCTGAGATGAAAGATTATGTGGACAATAAACCGGATGACTTCCGTTTGCTATTTATGGTCGATGAGGTTGGCCAGTATGTAGGTGGCGATACAGACCTTCTTATTAACCTGCAGTCTCTTGTTGAGAAAATCGGCAGTGAGTGCGGCGGTAAGATTTGGGTTGTTTGTACCGGTCAGGAAGCTATCGATGAAATCATCAAGGCTCGTGAAAATGAGTTTTCTCGTATTCAGGCCCGTTTCAAGACCAGACTTTCGCTGACTTCTTCTTCCGCAGACGAAGTTATCCAGAAACGTATTTTGAAAAAAAAGCCTGAAGTGGAACCGGCATTGGAACAGATATATAGCCAGAATGATTCCGTTCTTCGTAACCTGTTCAGCTTTACTGATGCAATGTTGGACATTAAGGGATATACCGGTCCGCAGGACTTTGCCAGAAACTTCCCGTTCGTACCTTACCAGTTCATTATCATGCAGAAGGTATTTGCTGAAATCCGTAAACATGGTAACTCTGGTAAACACCTTTCCGGTGGTGAACGTTCGATGCTTTCCGGATTCCAAGAGGCAGCACAGAGGATTCAGGATAAGGACGAGTATGCACTGGCACCGTTCTATCTTTTCTACGATACCGTACATACATTCCTTGACAGTTCTATTCGTCGTGTTATTGAGCGTTGCCAGAAGGCAGCAGACAACGGTGATGGTATTGAACAGCAGGATGTGGACGTTTTAAAGCTCCTGTATCTTATCCGTTATGTCGATGATATTCCGGCAAACATTGATAACATTGTTATCCTTATGGCGGATGATATTCGTTTGGATAAGATTACGATGCGCGAAAAGGTACGTGGCAGTCTCGACCGTCTGCTTAGTCAGAACTACATCGGAAGAACCGGTGACACTTATAATTTCCTGACTGATGAAGAACAGGATATTCAAAGAGACATTTACAAAAATACTCAGGTCGATACCTCTGCAATCGTGGAGCGTATTGGCCAGATGATTTTTGCTGATATTTATACAACAAAGAAATACCGTCACGGAAAGTACGATTTCCCATTTGATCAGATGGTAGACACAACAAGCATTGGTGCCGTAACCGGTGGTATGAGACTTCGCATCATGACGGTAGCAACAGACACTGTTGAGAAGAGTGAGCTTCGTCTTATGACAGAGTCTAAAAATCAGGCGATCGTTGTACTTGCTGAAACACCTTATTATGAGTCATTGGAAAAAGCAATGAAAGTGCGTAAATATGTAAAGCAGCGTAATGTAGCACAGCTACCGAAGTCCGTACAGGACATCATTCGAAATCATCAGGATGAGGCTAACAAGTACGAAGCATCTGCAGAGGAAGATTTGAAGAAGGCAATCGTTGATGCAGAGTTCTATGTAGATGGAGAACGTATTGAAGTTAAGGGTGGAGATGCTAAGAGCAAGCTGGATCAAGCGCTGGAATATTTAGTTACTCATGTTTATAGTGAACTTGGTCTTATTACAAAGAATGCGGATACAGACGCTGATATATTGGCAGTACTGCAGGGTGACCATCTGAATGGTGTTATGGCTGGTATGGAAGAAAACCATGACGCCGCAGTGAAAATGGAAGAATATTTGGAAATGCAGGACGCCAAAAAACTTCCTACTTCTATGGCAGATGTACAGAGCCGCTATCAGGCGATTCCTTATGGCTGGAAGGAAATCGACATTGCGGTTGTGGCTGCGATGCTGATTTACGACCAGAAGGTCACGGTTAAGTACGGTGGCGAAACTATCCAGCCGGGTAATCCAAAACTTCCGGATATGCTTCGTAAGAAGAGTGAGATTGGCAGAACAAGCATCTCTAAGCGTCAGATCATTACGGCAACTAAGATGCGTGCCGTCAAAGAATTGCTGCGTGAATACTTCGATGTAATGGACGTACCGGATGATGAAGACGGGCTAGTTGGATATATTGTTGAGAAGTTTGAAGAACAGAAGTCTCATTATGAGAAGCTGAATGAACGTTATGAGGGTCATAAATATCCTGACCATCACCTTGTGACAAAAGCTCTCAGCCTAATGGAAAGTGTACTTTCTCAGCGCAAGGATAATACAGCTCTGATTGACAGACTTCTGAAGGAGGAAGACAGCCTCCTTGATAATAAGGATGACATGCAGAGCGTTGAAGGTTTCTTCAAGAATCAGGTGCAGGTGTTCGATGCAGCAGTTCGTATGGAAGCAGAGCTGAGAAACGACCTCTCTTATCTTCAGAAGGAAGAGGAGGCAAATCAGGCACTGAATCAGATTCGTAAGATTACCGTAGTGGATGCCGGACAGAGTAGCGTTTACAGACGTATCCCTGAGTTGAACGGATTGATGGATACTGTTCGTGAGGGCCACGGAAGGCTTCTCGAAGCAAAGCGAGCAGAGATTCTTGAAATCATCCGTCAGTGCTTGTCAGAAATCCATACTCTTGCCGGTGATGTTTATGATGCCAGAGCAATATCTGAGCGTGCTGATAAATTCTTTGATCAGCAGAAGACAAGAGTGGCAGAGCTGGAAAGCCTGCAGCTTCTTGATGGTCTGGTACCTCAGATGTGGGGATATAAGGATGACACAGTCGATAAAATCGATGGTATCGTTCATCCAAAGACTCCAGTTACACCAACCGTCAAACCGAAAGAAGGTGGAGCAGTAACTCCTCCAGCTCCAAAGAAGGTTATCAAAAATGTATACCGTCAGGCGGCATTCCCTTCTAAGACTCTTGAGAGTCAGGAAGATATCGATGCCTACGTTGAAAGAATGAGAGCATACCTCACTGCAATGATGAAGGATTGCGACGGAATCAAATTAAGCTAAGGAGACCGTTATGAACAAGAATGCGATAAAAAAATTCGCCACAGAGGCTCGCCGAGAGTTAATCTCCCGTGTGAGCCAGAGGGCGTTGAAATACGGTATTTCCGATAAAGAAATCGGAAATCCAAATGACGATAGCGTCAATGGGCATTTGCTTTCTTCTACCGAGAAGAAGCAGAGAGCTGCCTTGATTGCGCAGATTAAAGAAAAAGGATATGAGCAGGTTATGGAGGAGGTTGCCTACACATGGTTTAACCGTTTCTCCGCACTGCGATTCATGGAGGTCAATGGATATCTCCCTAGTAGAGTGCGTGTTTTCACAGATGAAAACAATGCATTTAAGCCTCAGATTCTTACTGAGGCAATTCACATGGAGCTGGATGGACTCGATATGGAGAAAGTCTATGCCTATAAGGAAGCCAATGACAATGATGAATTGTATAAGTATCTTCTGATTACCCAGTGCAATGCACTCAATAGCGTGCTTCCGGGTATGTTCCAGAAGATTGCAGACTACACCGAGCTTTTGTTTCCTGACAACCTTCTTCGTGAAGGTAGTGTTGTTCAGCAGATGATTGAACTGATACCGGAGGAAGATTGGAAGGATGCCGTTCAGATTATTGGATGGTTGTATCAATACTATAATATTGAACAAAATGAACTTGTATATGATGGCACTATGTCAAAGAGCAGGCTTCCGAAGGAATTGATTCCTGCAGCAACAACAATATTTACTCCAGATTGGGCCGTCAGGTACATGGTAGAAAACTCTTTGGGGCATATTTGGTTGGAAGGGCACCCAGATGATGAACTGAAATCTCAGTGGAAGTATTATCTGGAAGAGGCAAAGCAGGAGTCAGTTGTTCAGGATCAGCTTGCGTCCATTCGTGAAGAGTATAAAGCTCTGAAACCAGAAGATATTCTGTGCATCGACCCTTGCTCCGGCAGCGGCCACATTTTGGCCTATATGTTTGATGTGCTCGTTCAGATTTATGAGGCTTATGGTGTTGATACCAGAACTGCAGTTGCAAGTATCGTAGAAAACAACATCTATGGATTGGATATCGATGACCGTGCAGCACAGCTGGCATACTTCTCCGTTATGATGAAAGCCTGCCAGTACGATAAGAGATTCTTTCGTCGTAAGGTTCAACCGCATGTTTACGCCATTGCAGAAAGTAACTATGTGGACCAGTATGCAGTGGAATACTTCTGTAATAGTGATGTAAAGCTAAAGACAGCAATGGATACCATTATTGCAGAGCTTCATGATGCAAAGGAATATGGTTCTATCCTTACAATTAGCCAGCAAGATTGGAATACTCTCTATGCTCGTTTTGATGAGATTAAGAATGAGAGTGTGATGTCGATTTATTCAGAAGCAGCATTAAAGTTAAAAAATATGGTCGAAGTTGCTGAAGTTTTGTCGAAAAAATACCATGTTGTTTCCACTAATCCTCCATATTTGGGTAATTCTCGTTTTGGAAGTAAACTTGATAAATTTGTTAAAAAGAATTATTTAGAGGAAAAATCAGACCTCAGTATGGTTATGTTCCGTAAGGCACTCGATGGTTTCTTGTGCTCTAATGGATTTTTAGCATTTATCACCACAAACTCATGGATGTTTTTGTCTAGATTTGAAAAGCTTCGTGACTATGTTTTAAATGGTTATGCATTTGATTCAATTGTGGATTTTGGAACGGAGCTATTTGAAGGAAAAGTTGGACATAACCCAATTGTAGCATGGGTCAATAGGGCGTCAAATATCAATAAAAGAATTACAGCAGTACGTCTGGTGGAATACTGCTATGGCCGAAGAGATGAAAAGGAAATAGAATTTTTCAATAGAGATAACTATTATTATCCTTTAAAGCAAAGCTTTCTTGCGATTCCCGGACATCCTATTACTTATAGCTTTAGTGAGGAAATCATAAATGCTTTCCAAAATGAACCATCGGTTGTCGATAGGGGGACTACTCGATTAGGAATGACAACCGCAGACAATAATAAGTTTTTAAGGCTCTGGTATGAAGTAGATATTAATAAAGAGATTTTTGATGCTAAGTTTGATGAGGAAGTTCAGAGTAAGAATAAAAAATGGGTACCGTATAACAAAGGTGGAAAATATCGCAAATGGTATGGAAACCATGATTGTGTTGTTAATTGGGAAAACTCAGGATTTGAAATAAAAAATTTTGCTGATGATAAAGGACATATCAGATCAACAGTGCCTAATACGGAGTATTATTTTTTGCCATGTGCTACTTGGTCTAAAATATCGTCAGGTTCAATTGCATTTAGATACAGACCAGTAGGTTCAATCTTTGATGTTGCAGGTGCGTGTCTTTATTCAAATAGAGGTTTATATCAGCTGATGGGCTTCTTAAATTCAAATGTTGCGAATAGTATTCTTAGCATATTATCGCCTACCTTAAATTATGAAGGAAGTCATATTGCTTCATTACCAATAAAAGACCAGATGTTAGAAAATTCTAGAATTGAGGCCTTGGTAAAAAGAAATATTGTGTTATCTAAAGAAGACTGGGATAGTTTTGAGTTTTCATGGAATTTCCAGCGACATCCGCTTGCGCACGGCTCTTTGATATCAGATGCTTATAATGAGTGGGAAAAAACCTGTGATGCAAGGTTTTTTGAGATGAAGGCCAACGAAGAAGAACTTAATCGCATCTTCATAGAATTGTATAATGTTCAGGCAGAAGTATCTGATACTGTCGAAGAGAAAAATGTAACCGTAAGCAGAGCTGACTTGCAGAGAGACATTCGGTCTTTGATTTCGTATGCTGTTGGATGTATGTTTGGACGATATTCTCTTGACACCGATGGAATTGCATTTGCAGGAGGAGATTTTGATAAGGCAAAGTATAAAACATTTGAAATAGACGATGATAACATTTTGCCAATAAGCGATGATGAGTATTTCGAAGATGATATTGTAGGGCGCTTTGTTCAATTTATTGAAGTTTTATATGGAAAAGATAACCTTAGCGAGAATTTACGGTTTATTGCTGATGCATTAGGAGGAAAAGGTACTCCAAAGGAAATTCTTAGACGTTATTTTTTAAATGACTTTTATTCTGACCACTGTGCGAGTTACGCCTTTGGAACTTCGGGCAAACGACCAATTTACTGGATGTTCGATTCTGGTAAAAAGAATGGCTTTAAGTGCTTGATTTATATGCATCGCTATCAACCGGATACCCTTGCTCGTATTCGTACCGATTATGTTCATGAGCAGCAGTCTCGTTATCGTACAGCGATTACTGATTTGGAGACACGTATTACAAATGCATCTACCAGTGAAAGAGTGAAGTTGAATAAGCAGCTCAAAACACTGAATGACCAAGCCACGGAAATTCATGCGTATGAAGAAAAAATCCATCACTTGGCTGACCAGATGATTTCAATCGACCTTGACGATGGTGTGAAGAAGAATTACGAGATATTCAAGGATGTCTTGGCTAAGATTAAATAAGGAGGTGGCAGCATGGCCAGTATGGATTTAGATACAATAATCCGAGATTTGAATAAGCGATTCGCTGCACCGCTGCCGGAGTTTTATAAGCGTCGTATCATCTTCTGGTATGACGAGGATAGAGAGTTTGAGGACAAGCTGGATGATATTCAGGTGGACAACGCAAAGCTGCTGGTGCTTACGGGTACCAACAATTTTGCAGCCAAGAAGTTGTTGAATGTGGATGACACCACCAGCAACTATTTGGTTTACAGTCCAATCTCCTATGAATCACAGGAAGACAACTGGCTTCTGAATATTGAACTTTACAGTGAAGAGTTCAGGGCCGACTTGGTTTCTATTTGGATGAATGAGATTGACCTTCCGGCCACTCCAGACTTCCGTAGGCTGGTAAAGGTCTATAAGAAGTTCTTCGGAGCACAGACCAGAAGAGCAGCATTCGCAAAGCTGAATAAAGGAATCAGTACACCATCACAGATGCATCTTACTGTTATGGCTGCTATTTGCGGTACCGATGATGCTCAGCCTAACAGCATTGTAAAAGCTGTCGTCGGTGGTGGACCTGAAATGGAGTCCAATGAGGTATTCCAGAGCCTTGTGAACTACGGGGCCGAGGCACCTTTCTGGGCACTTGTAAAACAGGCGACCGGATATTTTGAAGGAGAAGATTCCACCATCGAGAAGTTGGTGATACACATCCTTCTTACAGCTACGACCAGAACACTTCGTATGGAGTATTTGGCAGGCCTCGATAGCTTTATTTCCACACCGCATCAGGCGTGGTGTTATGACTTCGTATCTGAGTGGATTTCAGGAGATAATAGACAGGAACTTGTCGAAATTCTGCGAAATGTGGAAGAGGAACTCATCCTCAGAAAGCGTTTCAAGCAGGTACCATTGGATGACTTGGTCGGCACCGAGGTGTTCCCTTGCGTTAATGAATGCATTCTAACGCAGCTCATGACTGAAATCAGCAATCATATTATCAATGTAGATATGATCATGAACACGGTCGAGAAACGTCGAACGCTGGCGTGGTACGATGATGTGGAATGCTACTATGAAGGTATTCTTCAGGTAGCAAAAATGCAGGCGTTCTTCTTGGAACACTCTGCAGGCTTCCATACCGTAGAGGCAAGGAATATCTGGAAAGAGTACACAGAAGATTACTACCGTATGGATACATATTATCGCCACTATCACTTAGCGTTTGGAAAGAGCCTGACAGTGGGCAACGACCATCTGGATGACCTTTTCAAGCAGGTGACTGATAAGGTGGAAGGCCTTTATACACATTGGTTCCTTGGTGAGCTGGGTAACAATTGGTCTGATGCCTGTGCAGATGAGTTGAAGAAATATGGACGCATCATGGAAGTGCCACAGCAGGTGGATTTCTATAACCAAAAGGTAAAGAACGAAGATAATCGTGTATTTGTCATCATATCAGATGCTTTCCGTTATGAAGTGGCAGCATCTCTGGCAGAGCAGCTTCGTCGTGAGACGCAGAGCAAGGTTTCTCTTGGCTCTTGTGCAGGTATTTTCCCGACCGTCACAAAGTTTGGTATGGCTGCATTGCTTCCACACAAGCAATTGTCCATCAATGAGCGCAGTAACGGTGATCTGCAGATTCTGGCAGATGGAATGTCTACGGACGCAGGCAATCGCGATAAAGTTCTTAAGGCTACAAACAGCAATAGCGTAGCCTTGAAATATAAAGATATTGCACCGATGAAGCGTGCAGAAAGAAGTGCATTGGTTAAGGGTATAGATGTCGTTTATATCTATCACGATAAGGTGGATGAGGCAAGCCATACTTCTGATAGCATGGTATTTCCCGCATGCGATGATGCAATCGAAGAAATCAAAAATATTGTGAGAATCATACGTAATGAGTTCAGTGGTACTCGTGTTTACATTACCGCTGACCACGGATTCCTCTATACCTACAGTCCTCTGTCTGAGGAAGCCAAGGTGGATAAGACAACACCGAGTGAGCAGGATGTAGAGATTGACCGTCGTTATCTGATTACCCGTAAGGGAGCAACTCCGGATTATTTGCTTCCAGTAAAGTTTATGGATGATGGTTATGATGCATTTGCACCGAGAGAAAGTGTCCGTATTAAGAAAAAGGGTGGCGGACTCAATTTCGTGCACGGCGGTATCAGCCTTCAGGAAATGGTGGTTCCTGTTATTGAATATCATTATCTTCGTAACGATTCCAAGGCTTATCAGCGCAATAAGGCCAAGTATGACACGAAGCCGGTAGAAGTAGGACTTCTTTCTGCAAGCCGTAAAATCAGCAATATGATATTCTCGTTGAACTTCTATCAGAAGGATGCAGTTGGCGATAACCGCAGCGCAGCAAACTATTTGTTGTACTTTGTCGATTCTAATGGAAAACAGATCAGTGATACAACAAAGATTATCGCAGATAAGACCAGTGACAATGGACAGGAGCGAACATTCCGCTGCAGCTTCAATCTGAAATCACTGAAATATGATAATAGAGCAAGCTACTACTTAGTCATCGCAGATGAAACAGGTCTGCAGATGCCACAAAAAGAAGAGTTCCAGATTGATATCGCATTTGCGGTAGATGAGTTTAATTTCTTCAGCTAAGGGCTTGCTCGGAAGGAGCAGTAATGAGTGACAATCTTGAAGTGGGCGCAAGCTCTCGTGAAATTATAAAGGACAAACTGCGTCAAAACTTTGATGGTAAGATTGTCCGAAAGGATCTGACTAAGAAAATTAAGGAAGGTGCAAATGTGCCAGTTTATGTCCTTGAGTTCCTGCTGGGGCAATACTGCAGTTCAGATGATGATGAGGTTATCGAGCAGGGTGTGCAGAATGTAAAGCGTATCCTTGCCGATAACTTTGTAAGACCGGATGAAGCGCAGAAGGTATTGTCTCGTCTTAGAAGTCGAGGTAGTCATACCATCATTGACATGGTAACGGTACGATTGGACATTAAGAAGGACTGCTTCTTTGCGGAGTTTTCCAATTTGGGATTAGCCAATATTCCCATCGCGGATGAATACCCGGAAAAGTACGACAGACTTCTTTGCGGCGGTATCTGGTGTATTGTTCAGCTGGATTATGAGACCGAAGGCGATAATAACTTCGGAATCATCGACGCAGATGGAAATACACTTCAGTCAAAGCAGAAAAAGCAGAAAGACATCTCTCCAATCAGCATTCGTAAGCTGACTCCAATTCAGATGCCTCATATCGATATCGAGGATTTGAAGAGGGGACGTCAGGCTTTTACCAAGGAGGAATGGTTGGATGTTATGCTGCGTTCTATTGGTATGGAGCCAGACGAATTGACATATCGTGAGAAGTGGCTTCTTTTGACTCGTATGATCCCGCTGGTTGAGAACAACTTCAACCTCTGTGAGTTGGGTCCTCGAAGCACTGGTAAGTCGCATCTTTATAAGGAGATTTCTCCGAACAGTATCCTTGTATCCGGTGGCCAAACTACAGTAGCAAACCTGTTTTATAACATGGGCCGTAAGACTGTGGGCTTGGTTGGATTATGGGATTGCGTAGCTTTTGATGAAGTTGCAGGCATTCGTTTCAAGGATAAAGATGGCGTGCAGATTATGAAAGATTACATGGCTTCTGGTTCCTTTGCACGAGGCAAGGAAGAAAAGGCAGCATCCGCTTCTATGGTGTTTGTTGGTAATATCAATCAGAGCGTAGATGTACTTCTGAAGACTTCGAGTCTATTTGACCCGTTCCCTCCAGAGATGGGAACAGATACTGCATTTCTTGACCGTATGCATTGCTATCTGCCAGGATGGGAAATCCCGAAGTTCCGTCCGGAGCATTTTACAAATGATTATGGATTTATCAGTGACTATCTTGCAGAGTTCATTCGTGAGCTGCGTAAAGAGCAGTACGGTGATGCTATTGACCATTATTTCCGTCTCGGCAAGAATCTCAACCAGAGAGATACTATTGCTGTGCGTAGAATGGCAGATGGATATCTGAAGCTTCTCTATCCGGATGGAAGCTTTACAAAAGAAGAAGTAGAAGAAGTTCTCCAGATTTCCTTGGAGATGCGTCGCCGTGTTAAGGAGCAGCTGAAGAAGCTGGGAGGCATGGAGTTCTACGATGTAAACTTCTCCTACATAGATAATGAGACCTTTGAAGAACATTATGTTTCTGTTCCTGAGCAAGGTGGTGGTAAGCTCATCCCAGAAGGAATGTGCAATCCGGGACAGATTTATACTGTTTCTCAGGGCAAGAGTGGCATGCTTGGTGTATTTCGCTTAGAGAGTCAGATGCTTCCGGGTAATGGGAAGTTTGAGAGAACAGGTATTGGTAGTGATCGTGATGCAAAAGAATCCACAAATACGGCTTTCAACTTCTTGAAAGCAAATGGAAACCGTATCAGTGGTTCTATAAGTACTACAACAAAAGACTATATTATTAATTATCAGGATTTGCAGGGCATTGGCATGACAGGAAAGCTAGCCCTTCCTACATTGATTGCGATGTGTTCCATTGCACTTGGTAAACCAACACTCAGCAGCCTTGCTGTACTTGGTGAAATTAGTATCAGCAGAACAATGATGAAAGTAGATGAGCTGGCAAATTCATTGCAGGTATGTTTGGACAGTGGTGCAAAGAGAGTGCTTCTGCCAATTACATCGGCAGCAGAGCTTGGAACTGTACCAGCAGACCTGATTGGAAGTTTTAATTTGATTTTCTATAGCAGTGCGGAGGACGCAGTTTTCAAAGCACTGGGTGTAGAGTAAGGAGGTGCAGAGATATGCCTAGCGAAGAAAAAAGAATATGGGGTATCCATACAAAAGACGACAATTTATTTCTGCATCAGGATGTTATAGCTATTGGCTGGAAGGACATGGGTGACTTGAGTTTGATTCAGGCTGACCGTGATGCCTTCAAGGAAAAATATACAGAAGTATATCCAGATGCCAAGAAGGGCAGCATCGCAAACGGTGCTGGTATGTTATATCGATTTACACATGAGGTCGGGATTGGCGATTACGTTGTATTTCCATCAAAGATTGACCGTCAGATAAATATCGGTGTGGTTGAAGGTGGATACGAATATCATCCGGAAGCAGCAGAATATGTACAGCAGCATAAAGTAAAATGGTTAAAACATCTGCCAAGAACCTCGTTTTCCCAGGGTGCACTGTATGAAGTTGGTTCAGCAATGTCATTCTTCGCAGTAAAGAATTATGCAGATGAGTATCTTGCGGCACTAGATAAGGGATTTAAGAAAAATGCCATGACTTCCGGACTAGACGAGGACGAGAGCGTTGGTGCTACAGCCGATGAGATTGTAGAGGCAACGAGAGACTTCATCCTGAAGGAACTGAGCAAGAATCTTAAAGGATATGACTTGGAGGAGTTCGTAGCTGATTTGTTAAGAGCTATGGGTTATCGTACCACGGTTTCTGCACATGGCGGAGACAGCGGTATCGATATTACAGCATATAAAGATGAGCTGCCACCTCGTATTCTGGTACAGGTAAAGAGTCAGGATAGTGATATTAAGGAAGCAACCATCCAGTCTCTGAAAGGTGCGATGCGAGAGGGCGACTATGGACTATTCGTGACGCTGTCCAATTATACGAAGAACGCTCAGAAGTATCTGGACAGCACACCTATTATACGTGGAATCAATGGAACTGAACTTGTAGATTTGATTTTGAAGTACTATCACGATCTGAGTGATAAGTACAAAAAGATGATTCCTTTGAAGATGGTGTACATTCCGGTAGCTAAGGATGAGCAAGCGTAATTAGTCTGATGATAGAGATGATTGTGGAACTATCCGGAAAATCCGGATAGTTCCAATTAAGGTCGAGTGCATGGAAGTTGAGCCATCAGTCGGGGCGAAAAATAGCAGTTGACCTGTTCTCTGTACAAAGAACAGACGAGGTTGAGGCGATGGCAGTTCTGCGTCAAATTTGACTTTTCTATTGGAATCACTATAATAGTAGAAACGAATAAAAAAGTTGAACTTTTCCCGTGGACGGGCGAGGTTCAGGCTGTGATATGGATAGCGAAATGTATCAAGATATTTTTGCTACAGAATTTGTAGATATGTTTCCGTAAACAAACGGAGATATTTTGCAACACTCTATATTACTCTGGATCGATTCCCGAAAACTGACATCAATCAGCACGTATCGTGCCATGTGGAGACGGTATGTCTCTTATCCCGAGAAAAAGAAGTGAAGCGATACGTGCATGTCGACATCACGCCCGAGGAGCTCGGGATGCAGGAAGGCGGCAAGACCGTCAAGCATCCCACGTACAAGCAAATCAAGGAGTACGTGAAGGCGACGCACGGGCTGAACGTGTCGCCGTTGTATATCGCGACGGTGAAGGAGGAGTGCGGGCTCGAGAAGCAGTTCAGCTACAAAGAGGCGGGCATGGAAGCAGGGCGACGCCCGAACTGCCCACCGGAGAAGCGCGAGGCAATCATCGACGCGTTCGTTCACTTCGGTATGATGGGAAAATAGAATCACGAGACGCGTTTATTTGTGTTTTAAGACGTTTTAAGCCCGAAGTGGTATTGTGTACCCTTCGGGCTTTTTCGTGCCTTAAAACGGCTCTGAGGGCGTCTGAGTGGAATTAGTCGGATATGTTCAGACGGGTTGAACATATATGTTCAGGATTATGAACGTAACGTTCACGGATTTGAACGTGATGTCATGGGTCAAGTGTGCATCTCGCTATCGCTCGATGCGGGTGGGGGTTATAGACCGGGGTACATGGAAAAGGGCAGATGTACCACATGGGAATCGCTATGTGGTACATAAAAATCGCCTGAATTAAGGTGCTATCCGTGGGATGTACCACTTTTTTCATATCGCTTGCGGGTGAAAAAAAGGTGCGTGTGGCAGATGTTGCACTTTTGTTGCACATGTTGCACTTTTGTGGCAGATAAAAAATCGTATGTGCAACATAAAATTTGCCTGAAACAAGGGGGTTCTAGCTTGATGTGGCAGATGTTGCACTTTTTTTCATATTACGCAGGCGCGAGGAAAAAATAAAATATATCCCTTTCACGTGTATATATAGATAACTCGGATTTATGTGCCACATGTGCAACATTCGCCGTACTCCCCCTGAAACTAGGGAAAAAAGGCGTTGCACTTTCGAAAAAAATGTGCAACAAAAGTGCAACATTTTTTGGGCGTCGCTCTGGAAGCCCCTGAAACTAGGGAAAAAGTATGTTGCACTTTTGATTTCGACCCTTCGAGCGACCCCAAAATTGACGGTGATTCTCTCCCTCGCGTACCCGTTTTGAAAAATATTTTGGGTGTATTTCCGCTCATATATGAGGGGAAATGGGGGCAAAACGGGGCTCTGACCTGCGGTGACGCAGAAAAATGTATTGCAAACTATAAGATGCTGCGATATAATATAAGAAAATTGAATATCTATTCGCGATATGAAAGCCTATGACCGAGCGAAAGCTCGTGAGGAAACCGATGAAAGGCACTGCCTTTCGAGACCGTACAAGTCTGACAAGCCTGTTCGGGATGGTAACAGCGTCTAAATCATCCGTAGGATGATGAATCGCACGAACGTGACGAGCGGCGAATCAGTTTTCAGCTAAATGCTGTGACTGGTTCGCCGCTTTTTTGCGTTTATAGGTGTTCAGGGAAGTAAAAGGAGGATTTTGGTATGAAACCGAATGCAAACCCGAATGCGGGATTTAAGAAACAGATTATCGGAGGCAACGAGCTGACGATGGATGAATACGCGGCGTACCTGAACGCATTAGGTAAGAAGCCGTTTCTGACAGCTGCCGAGGCGTCGGATTTGTTTGGGGTGGGAATCACTCGTGTGCAAGAGCTTATGAGCGACCCTGATTGTACGTTCGTCACGCGTGCTATTGGAGTGCGTCGTCGTTTGGTGCACCGCGAGTCTTTCGAACAGTACCTGTTGACACACGATGCAACGGCTGAGGAGGTGTAAGCATATGAATGACAAAAAGAAAACCGCCCCACTCGGCGAAAGTGGGACGGCTCAAGCAAACACTGCTTGCGACTCAATCTGTGATTATGATAACACAGTATCGTTTGATATTCAAGAGGAATCTTACGATTTGACGTATAACGGCATGTTGCGAGCCGTCACAAGCGATTATTTGGGCGGGATTGACCCTGACATGCCACCCTCTCCTTCTCAGGTTGAGGTTGAGCTGTTGCAGGCGACGAACAACGCCATCGAGCACTACAATCTCGGCGACCGTGACCCGAACGCTCCCGCTAATGCGAAGCTGAGTGAGGCGTATCCTGACGCCAAGGCACCGGATGAGCGTGTTCGCAAGTTTCGGGCGTTGGTGCCATGGCAGGTCGCGCAGGTCATCAAGCATCTGCACCGTGCGAAGTGTGTGTGCTGGATGGATGATTTCGATGACGGGAACTTCGACATCGGAATCTATCAGACCGAGGGCGACATGGAAGGCATCTATGATACGTCGCAGGGCACGCTTGAGCAGTTGATTCGTGAGTACCATTCCACGATTACGAGCCGTGATGTGGCTGAGGTCGTGAGCGTTCTTCGCGTGGATTGCGAGCGTGTGAAAAGCTGTGATAATCCTGACCTCATTGCGGTGAAGAACGGAATCTACGACTACAAGAAGAAGGTTCTGATGCCCTTCGACCCGTCGTATGTGTTTGTCACTAAATCAGGGGTCGATTTCGTCATGAACGCTCCGAACCCCGTGATTCATAACGATGACGGAACGGATTGGGATGTTGTGAGCTGGGTGGACGACCTGTCGGATGACCCCGAGGTCACGCAGCTCCTTTGGGAGATGCTGGGTGCGGCTATCCGTCCGGGTGTATCTTGGAATAAATCCGCATGGCTGTATTCCGAGACGGGTAACAACGGAAAGGGAACGTACTGCACCCTGATGCGCAATCTTTGCGGCAAGGGAGCATGGACGTCTATCACGTTGAAGGCGTTCGGTGAGCCGTTCGGAGCCGCTCATGCGTGTCTCGGCAATCATCACCGATGAGAACGACACGAGCACATATCTGGACGACACGTCCGCCCTCAAGTCGATTATCACGGGTGACCCGTTCCAGATTAACCGTAAGTTCAAAGACCCGCGAGCTTTGCGTTTCCGTGGGTTCATGACACAGTGCGTGAACGCCTACCCGAGGCTGCGCGACCGCTCCGAGTCGATGTACCGCCGTCTGCTGGTCGTGCCGTTCAACAAGCGTTTCGAGGGTCATGAGCGGAAGTACATCAAGAACGATTACCTGTATCGTCAGGACGTGCTTGAGTATGTTCTGTTCCATGTTCTGCATGACATGGATTACTACGAATTGAGCACCCCTGAGGTGTGCGTTGCGGCATTGAATGAGTACCGCATGGTGAACGACCCTGTCCGTGATTTCTGTGAGGACATCCTGCCGCAGGCGTCATGGGATTTGCTCCCGTGGACGTTCCTGCATGACCTGTATAAGTGCTGGATGGTTCGCCGCCAGCCCCAGAGCCGAGCGGAGAGTCTGCGTGCGTTTAAGAGCCGCGTGCTGAGCATCATTGACGACTACCCTGAGTGGTCGGATTCTGTCTCAAGTGTTCGTCCGGGTAAGCGAATGGATTCGCCCGAGTTGCTCATTCTTGAGTATGACGTCACGGAATGGATGAACAAGGATTACAAGGGACAAGACCGCACGAAGTTGGCAATGGTGGAACCTAAGGCGTTCTATCGCGGATTGGTGCGTGACCCGAGTGTTGCATCTGCCCTCGCGGTAGATGCAGCGGAGGGTGTCGGAGTGACGCCGGATGGTAACGAATAGATTGAAAATATAAGGAGGACTTAACTATGGCAACTAAGCGATTTGATGACATTGATAAGAAGGCTCGTGAGCTTGAGGCTCAAGCCAAGAAGCTGCGACGTGAGAAGCAGGCTGCGAAGGTGAAGGCGTACGCTGATGCGCTCGTGACTGTCTTCCCCGAAGTGAAGGACATGGGTTCCGCCGAGGAGGTGCTCGCGTTTGTCAAGACGTTACGCAAAAGCACTGAACGGGCGGACACGGGAACGAACACTTCCGCCACGCAGACCGCAGTCGTGCGTGAACTCGTGAAGCCTGCCGAGTCGTCGGACGGCTATCACGGTTCCCAAGGTGTGCAGGGTTCCTATCCCGAGCACCGTCCCTTTGATTAAAACGCGACTTATGAGCGGACACGGGGAGTCGTCCCTGTCCCCGACATACGGTCGCGTGGTTCTGTCCGACAGAACATGCTGAATCATAAGGGACAAAACGGGGGTTCGAAGGGGACGGCGAAGCCGCCCCCTCGCAAGCTGACAAGTGGGTCAAAAATGCGCAACGCGCTTTTTTGTACCCACGCAGTCACTGCTTGCTCTAGTTCCTACTTTTGCAAGTTGTAGCAAATTGCTACAAAACCAAGCAATCGAAACGAAGTGAGATTTTTGTCTACAAAAGGAGGTGTTCCGCATGGCGGATAATTATGAGAAAAGAAGCGCGTCTAAATGCGGATAAAAAATAAATACACGGAGGTGAGTGCATGATTTACGGATATGCGCGGATTTCGACGAACAAGCAGGACATTTCCCGTCAGATTCGCAACATGATTGCGTTCGATAAGCACATCAAGATTTATCAGGAGGTGTTCACCGGCACGAAGACCACGGCGCGCGTGGAGTTTCAGAAGCTCCTGCGCAAGGTTCAGACGGGTGACACCATCGTGTTCGACAGCGTGAGCCGCATGAGCCGCAACGCCGAGGAAGGGTTCGCGTTGTACAAGAAACTGTTCGAGCAAGGCGTGAGCCTCGTGTTCCTGAACGAGCGGTACATCGACACGGACGTGTACGCCAAGGCGAAGGAGAACCTCGTGCCGATGACAGGCGGTGACGTCGACGTGATTCTGGAAGGCGTGAACGCTTATCTGATGAAGCTCGCGGAGCGTCAGGTGCAGCTTGCGTTCGAGCAGGCGCAGAAGGAACGCGACGATTTGGCGGAGCGTACCCGTCAGGGGCTCGAGACGGCACGGCTGAACGGTAAGACGCTGGGACGTCAGGCAGGCACGCGGCTCGCCACGAGGAAATCCGATACTTGCAAGAAGAAGATGCTGGAGCATTGCAGGGCTTTCGGCGGTACCGTATCGGATAAGGACTTGATTAAGATGCTCGACATCGACAAGAACAAGTTCTATCGGTACAAGCGTGCGCTGAAAGCCGAGGCGATGCGTGATGCAAGCTGAGCGGTCAATGTTGGGCGCGAAATGGACGTCAAAAGTCCAATATTGGGCGTGATTTGGTCAGCTGAGCGAGCCTGAAAATCGACAAAAATCGACTTCCGCTCATTTATGAGCAAAAGCCTGAAAAGTCGATGCTTGAGGGTTCGCATGACAACCCGAAAGTGGGCGTGAAACTCCCAGTTACGGGCATAAAAATGACCGATGTTGACCGAGTTGAAAACGAAAATGAATATTTATATAATTGATTAAATGATTAAATGTGTAAGATGAGGTGAAGGATTATGAAGACGATACTTGTTTGCAACCAGAAGGGCGGCGTGGGAAAGTCCCTGTGCGCCGATGAGATTGCGTTCTCCTTCGAGCGTTCGGGCATCCCCGTGAGTTTCTACGATTTGGACGCGCAGGGAGGCACGCTGCATCAGACGCAGGAAGTCGACGGAGCCGAGGTCGCCGTGGTAGATACGCCGGGAGCCTTGCAGGAGGCGTTGGCTGACTGGCTGAAGGAGGCGGACGTGGTGGTCATCCCCACCCGCACGACGTCGAGGGACATCGAGCCGCTGATGCGGATGCGAAAAGCCGTGTTCAAGCACAGCAAGGCGAAAATCGTCTACGTGATGAACGGCTGGAACCGATTCAAGGCGTCCCGCGACTTCATGGAGTGGTTCGACGGATTGGCAGGCGTACAGACCGTGGTGAAGCTGCCCCAGTCCGAGGCGTTCGTGCAGGCTGGTGCCGCCGAGCAGTCCGTGGTCGAGTACGACAAGCGCGGGAAGGCTGCGAGGGCGACCATGGAGCTAGTGAACACGGTGCGGGATGCTGCGGGGTTCCCGATGGAATAAGTGCAGGTCGAGGGGCATTTTGCCTCTCGACTTTTTTGAGCAGATATTGTATAATTGTGTAAATGATTAAATAATTAAAGGAGGTTTAATCTATGGCGAATATGTTTGAGAAGTACGCTGCCGACCGTGAGGCTGAGCAGAAGAAGATAGAAAAGACGGTTTCTGTCGCTGGTGCGGCTGCGGAGCCTGAGGAGAAGCGCACCACTCTTTCGCTGTCGCTGACCGTGAGCGATAAGAAGAAGCTCAAGATGATGGCGATGGAGCAGGACACGACGATTGCCGCGATTATCCACGGATGGATTGCGGAGCATTCCGAGGAGGTAGATGAGTAATGGAGAGAATCGAGATAATTGATGCCGTTGGTCGTGAATACTGCACGTCCAATATTGAGAAGGGTGAGTTCAGCTACCCGAAAGCATTCAAGGAAAAGAATCTTGATTTCGAACCTATCAAAAAGAAGCATGGTAAGGGTTCTTGGCAGTTCCTTGACATCCGTTTTGAGCTGGACGGCGTTTCCCTGCTTATTGAGACGAAGAACGACGCTGACAAATGGCCGACGGTCGAGGAGCAGATTGCCGCTTACGCTGAATATGAGAAGCGTCTCACCGGCAATAAGATTATCGCGATGGTGGCGAACACGACCGATGACCGTATTACGGTTTGGAAGTCCGATATAGAGGACGACCGGAAACTCGTTAAAGAGGAAGCCATTCGCACGATGCCTGAGTATGTAGCGATGTTTGACGCCAAGCATACCAATAACAAGGAAGAGGTGATGCGCAATACGTATCAGCTTAACGAGTTGCTGCATCGCCATGGCATTAGTGAAAAGCTCCGTTCTCAATTTGTCGGCACATGTCTTTTGGCTATCAAGAACGGGCTTGTCTATGACCGAAAGATGAAAAGTGCGCAGATTATCGGCGGCATTCGAACCATCTTGGAAGACCTGCTCGAAGGCTCTTTGAAGAAGGCGGAGAAGCTGACGCTGATTGATAAGAGGGTTTTGAAAAGCCAAGATGTCCGCGATATGACTAGCGAAAATCTTTGCGTGGTTCTTGATTTCGTCAAGGATAAGATTTTCCCGTTTATCAACGATAAGAGCACGGCGGGGCAAGACTTGCTCAACTTGTTCTTCATCACGTTCAATAAATATGTCGGCAAGTCTGACAAAAATCAGGCTTTTACACCTGACCATATTACCGATTTCATGTCGAAGATTTGCAACGTGAATAAGAACTCGGTGGTTCTTGATATGGCGTGCGGCAGCGGCTCCTTTCTAGTTCGTGCAATGACGCAGGCTCTCGCCGACTGTCATACGAAAGCTGAGGAAGACGAGGTCAAGAAGCATCATATCTACGGTGTCGAGTATGACGAGCTTGTCTACGGGCTCGCCACAACGAACATGCTGATTCATAGTGATGGCAACTCGAACATTGTTCAGGGGAGCTGTTTCGACGAGGTGCCGAATTTTATCGCTGATGGCGTTAAGTTCAACGCCGTGCTCATGAATCCACCTTATAACGCTATGGCGAAACAGGTTCCACAGGCATTTTCTAAGACATGGGGCAAGAGCAAGCAAGACCCGTCCAAGGGGCTTTACTTCGTCAAGTTTGTCCTTGACCAAATGAATGAAAACGACATGCAAGGTAAATTGGCTGTTCTGCTCCCTATGGCTTGCGCCATCGGTAACAGTACGCTCATGAGACAGATGAAGAACGCGATTCTCAAGAACAATACGCTTGATGCAGTCTTTTCATTGCCTGATGACATGTTCTATCCGGGCGCGAGTGCCTGCGCATGCTGCATGGTCTTCGATGTGGGCACACCTCATAAGTCAGCTGCTCGTGAGACGTTCTTCGCCTATTGCAAGGATGACGGTTTTAAGAAGCGCAAAAACCTCGGGCGCGTTGAGCAGATAGATGAGAATGGCGACAGCCTGTGGGCGGCTATCGAGAAACAGTGGATTGATACGTATAAAAACCGTGATGTCATCCCCGGCTTTAGCGCACGTCAGATGGTCACAGGCGATGACGAGTGGCTGTGCGAGGCATACATGGAGACTGATTACACGATGCTCACGGAGAATGATTTCCAGCAGACGGTCAATGACTACCTCGCTTATTTGGTGAGAACGGGGGTCGTGTATGAAGATTGATGAATTGTTTGACATCGAGTATCCGAAAACATTGGCTTACTCGTGGCTCGTGCCAGATGCGAATGGAATCAATTTTGTTAGTGCGCAGGAGAAAGACAACGGGATAGTTGGTCGTGTTCATGAGGAAGATGCCATTAAAGCATATCCTGCTGGGTGCATAACTGTGCCCTTGAAAGGGTCTGTGTTGATGGCGCATTTGCAGCCAGAGAGATGCTATGTCGCGCATCAGATTGGCGTTTTGATTCCAAAGAAAGAGATGACTCTTACCGAAAAGCTCTTTTATGTGACATGCATTAGGAGCCATGCGTACAAATATAACTATGGCCGACAAGCTGATAGGACGCTCGGAGAGTTAGAGGTTCCGCTGGCAAAAGATATGATGCCTGAGTTGCATTGCACACCTTTATCCACACGCAATAAGGAAACATCCATCTCGATTGACACAAGTACGTGGAAGGAATTTGAAGTCCATAGGTTGTTTGACGTTGTTTATGGTGTGAATCTTGAGCTTGTGAATTGCGTCGAAACAAACAAGAATGACCCAGAGGCTATTGCTTTTGTTTCTCGAACAGAGTTGAATAACGGTGTTTCTGCCTTTGTAAAACCTGTTTTGGGTGTTGCGCCGCAGCCGGCAGGTACTATCACTGTTGCCGGTGGTGGAAGCGTCCTTGCTACATTTTTGCAAACACAGCCGTTTTATAGTGGTCGAGATTTGTATTTGCTTTATCCGAAGGATGATATTACTCATGAGGCAAAGTTGTTTCTTGTGACTGTAATTAAAGCGAATAAGTACCGCTATAACTATGGGCGACAGGCAAATGCAACCCTGCCATATTTACGGCTTCGCCTCCCCACAACACCTGACGGCAAACCTGATTGGCAATGGATGGAGAATTACATTAAGTCATTGCCTTATGGCGACAGGTTGTAATGAAACATGAACAAGCCCGTCGTCACTGGCGGGCTTTATCTTGAAATGATTAAATGTATAATTGATTAAATGAATATTGGAGGTGATTGCTAAGTGCAAGGCAAGGTGAAAACCTGTTTTATCTACGTTCGCGTCTCTACCAAGATGCAGGCGGAGCAAGGCGAGTCCATCGAAGCCCAGCAGTACGAGCTTGAGAGGTACGCGAAGCTCAACGATATGCGCGTGCTCAAGACGTACATAGACGATGGATATTCAGGCAAGAGCATCACGGGGCGTCCTCACTTTCAGGAAATGCTGGAAGCGATAAAATCCGGAACCCGTGTTGACTACATCCTCGTGTTCAAGCTGAGCCGTTTCGGGCGTAACGCCGCCGCCTCGCTCAATTCCCTGCAACTGTTGCAGGACTACGGCACGAACCTTATCTGCGTCAAGGACGGCATCAACTCAGAGGCGCAGATGGGCAAGATGATGATTGCGTTCCTCGCCGCGTTCGCTGAGATGGAGCGTGAGAACATCATCGTGCAGACATCAGCGGGACGTGAGCAGAAAGCCCGTGAGGGCAAGTGGAACGGCGGTCAGGCACCCTATGGCTACAAGCTCGTCAAGGACGAGAAGGGCAAGGGGTGCTTAGAGATAGACGAGGAGGAGGCAGAGGTCGTACGCCTTATCTTCAAACTGTACACGAAGACGACCAAGGGAACCCACGGCATCGCTCGCGAGCTGAACGTCAAGGGCTACCGCAAGACCCCGCGCGGGAACGGCAAGTACGAGTTCTTCGCTCCGGGCACGATAAAGAACATGCTGCGCAACCCCGTGTATGCGGGATATATCGCGTTCGGGCGTCGCCGCGTGGAGCCGGTATCCGGCAAGCGCAACGAGTACAAGCCTGTGATACAGAAGAAATATGACCTGTACGATGGCGTGCACGAGGCTATCATCGACCGTGCGACGTGGTAGGCGACCAAGGAGAGGCTCGCGAGGGACTCGCACCCGTTCCCCGAGGCTGCGCCTGACGCCCATGTGCACCTTCTCACGGGTATGCTGCGCTGTCCTATCTGCGGGCGTTCCATGGTGGCGAACGTCACGCCGTCTAAGTACGTGAAGAAGGACGGCACGCTCGGGAAGTCCACCTATGCGTACACGTGCAAGTACAGCAAGAAGCACTTCGGGCCGGATTGCACGTTCACGAGGCAGTACGGTCAGTCGTACATCGACAGAGAGGTCATCGAGCTGGTGAAGCGTGCCGCCCATTCCGAGGTGTTCTATCAGAGGCTGCGCGAGGAGCTGGACGACTCCACCGACATCGAGAAGCTGGAAGCCGACGTCGAGCGTATCAACAAGGCGATAGCGAACAACGAGGCGGCACGCCGTATGTTGTCGCGCAAGCTGGACGCGTTGGATGCGGGAGATAAGAACTACGAGCGCAAGTACGAGGATATGCAGGAGCGACTCGATACCCTGTATGACGAGCTCGGGGATATGGAAGACGAGCTGTGCGACGCCGAGGATATGCTGGCGAGCGCACGGGAGAACCGATTCACGACTCAGACCGTGTACGAGAGGCTGGACGAGTTCCAAGAGAACTTCGACAAGTACGAGCCGCAGAGGCAGAAGGAAATCCTCAGCAGCATCATCGACAGCGTGGAGATTGAACCCGAGGCGAACATCAAGCGCGGCGATTTCATCGTGAAGCGCGTGACATTCAAGTGCCCCGTGTCGTTCTATCACGGTATGACGGAGGAGATGATGGAAACGCTGGGCATCGAGACGTTCGAGCGTCTGGAAACCACCGAGTTCGTCCGCGAGGAAAATTCTCGGGACGGGCAACATACCGATGAGAGTATAGTGAAATTAGTGAGAAATAAATAGAAAGATAAATTAGAAATTTATAGGAGGGATTATGAATTTTAAAGACATTATTTCTATAGCAGCAGTAATTGCAACAACAGTAGTAGCCGTGGTTTCTATATTTTTGAATCATCGTTCAAATTTGAAACATCAACTGTTTTTAGAAAAACTCAGAATATATAAAGAACTTATGGTAATCGTTTCTCAGTCCACAAGTCAACGTGCAAATAGGGAAGAACTGCATTTGCGGTTAATAGCTGTCAAACAAGAAATTATATTATTTTCTACTGAGCCAATCATTAGGAAGCTGGCAGATATTGGAGATATTAATTTCACCAATGATGGACAAACAGAAGTTCAAGCAAAAGAGAAATTTGATAGATATTTATCTTTACTAAACTTAATGAGACGAGACTTACTGAAACAAAATGATAAAATTTCGGATACAACTCTAAAAAGGTTAATTTAACCACTAAAATAATCGGTATAACATGTATTCGGCGCAATTAGAAAGATAAACTAAAACTGTAAGTCATATTTGAATTTGGGAAGCAATTTTAGGGATATTAGACGATGAGAAATGATTATGGAATGGTGAAAAGATGATAACAGGATACTACTGCACAAATATTTTTTCTGAGCATGCGAAAGAACTGATTGAGTTTTACAGGGAAATATTAGAGATACCCTTTATTAAAACTAATGTTGACGATTCAAATGGGGTTTATCTTGGCTTTAATGAAAATATCCACTATTTGCATATGGGATTGCAAGGCATTCGACGCACCACCGACTGGTTATCAATCCTTTGTTTTTCAAACAAAAAATCTTGATTCAACAGTAGAATGGTTAAAGGGAAAAGGGCTTCCACTAGCTGACCCTGTGCGATATGATCGGGGAACTTACGAGCTTCGCTTAAAAGATATTGATGGAAATGAGATAGTGATAGCTGAGTTTGTTTGATAAATGACTTTTGTAGTATTAGCTCGTCAAATTCAAGTTTATCAAACTGAAAAATTAGAAGTTGGAGGAATTTATGAAAGATATCAAATATGGAGTCTTATGTTTTATTCCATCTGTACTATTGTTGGTGTTTTGTGATTCATTCCCTAATGAAATTGCTACACATTTTAATTTTTTTTGGAAATGCAGATATTTATTCAAGTAAATGGTATATTATTTTATTAGTACCTGTCCTTGGGTTTTTAGGACATGTCACATATATGGTTATATTAGAAAAGAGACCTAATTGGATTGGAAGAAATGGTATTAAAAAATACTCTTTTCTATACTTTCCTATGTTAACATGTTTTGCAATAATCTTCATGTTATGGAATAGCTAAATCCCAGTTTATTTGTTTAATAAAAAATTTGTTTAAATAAATAAGGTAGCTAAGCCATCTGTGATATATATAGGTAAAGTTCGATATTTTATTGATTATAGCTATAATGCATAATCAAAATTTATACATGCGTTTAGTTGGATAACTCTATCTATGCGACGTTTGAAAATGACACACAGTCCATGTAGAGACGGTGGTTTCGATACATCGACGAAGTACGTAAAAATCCTTTGTTTTAAGCACTTTTCGGAGCATTTCGTATTCACGGATAAGGGTGTAAATTATAAAAATAAAGAGCTTAAAAAGTATATAGAGGTCTCAGTAGTAGCTGGTATAGAGTGTGTAGATACAATATAACGTGATTTATTTATTCTCTTTTGATTCAGATAAATCACTTATTATTCTCTATCTCACATACATAAGATAACGTATTCAGTCTTTGTATTGAATAAGAAAATGAATGTATCATGGAAGATGGAGTTAATCGTACAGAGCAAGTAAATAAAACAAAGTTGGCACGTAATTTTTGCCGGCTTCTTTAAGGAAGAGGAAAGGGAGGTGAAATCTTACTAACTTCATGTTTCGTATTGGACATGCTCATAATATAACCCTTAACAGGATACAATGGGCGACGGTGTTTACAAATTGCATGAAACTACCGCATTTTGTGTGGAACGGGATATCTGCACAGTAATGGAAGTAACGGTGGATCGTGGTGATATAAATTATTTACATGATTTTCGGTAACACCATCCGGTAGGATAAAGGAAAGCCTACGAATTATCATAGTAACCGCAGATTTATTAACAGCCATCAATAAATATTATTATAGGAATCGTAAAATGCCACGGATGGTCGCTCGAGACAGTATTGATTGAAAACATATATTGAAAAAGATGTGAGACAGCTAGTGAATAATGAGTTAAAATTCATGAAGTATCTTACAGCTTTAGCTGCAAGATGCGGCGAATTGCTTAATTTCCATGCTATTGCAAATGAAGTTGAAATCAGTATCGATACAGTGAAACAATGGTTTCAATATTACAGATATCAGGTATTATTTTTTGCTGGAGCCTTATTCTAATAATGTATTGAAGAAGGTGGTGAAAACACCTAAGGTTTATTTACACGATTCTGGTTTGATATGTTATTTGACAAGGTGGACAACACCTGAAGTATTGAAAAATGGCGCAAAAGCCGGAAGTATATCTGAGAACTTTGTTGTTTCTGAAGATATGAAAACGTATTCGAATTCCGGTAAAGTATATCATCTATATATTATTATAGAGATAAGGACAAAAAAGTAATTGATCTTATCATTGAAAAAGATGGCGTTCTGTATCCGATTGAAATAAAGATGAGTGCAAATCCAATGAGGGGAATGGCTAAAAATTTCTCGGTACTTCGTATTATTCCGGATAAAGAAATAGGTATCGGTTGTATTCTTTGCCAATATGGTAGAAAGCTTAATCTTAGTGAAAAACTAGTCTCTCTTCCAATTACGTATATCTGATTCGATCCTTCTGGTAATATGTTAAGAGGAAAATTGAAATAAAACAGAGAAAATCGTAAGGAGATGATACAAAAAGATGCTAAAAAGAGGTTCATAAAGAAATCGTTTTCAAAGACTATTCAACTATATAAAACTTCACCTGTGGCACTCATTATGGTACATGCGCAGGATCATTTGATGAATGCGATTCTAATGAAGGATATGGCAAATTCGATTATAAAGCTGAACCAGAAAGTAGCATCCATGAAATAAGCAATACTGCTACAGGAAAATAAGATGAGGAGGCCGGCTTAGAAACTTTCTACCGGTACTTTTCATCTTTTTCTCATAAAACGAAATGAATTACCGAATGATACTATGGTAATCATTCGGTATGATTTCTATGCAGATTTCCTATTCAATTTTTCAATTATTTTACGCACAATGGTTGCACCGGGATATTCTTTTGTATATAATAAGGGGCAATATAATAGAATAATACGAAGGAGGTTTCTTATGAATGATATAAAACATGTCGTCTGGGATTGGAACGGTACGCTGCTGGATGATATTGATGTCAGTATGGAAGCGTTGAATACCATTCTGAAAAAGGCACAGCTGCCTCTGGTTCTGGATAAAGGGGAATACCGGAAATATTTTCAGTTTCCTGTGATAGAATATTATAAAAAAGTCGGCTTTGACTTTGAGAAGACACCGTTTCCTATGCTCGCAAAGGAATATATGCGCTATTATCAGCCCCACAGTATGGCCTGCTCTTTGCATGACGGGGTAACGGACATGCTGTCACAGCTGAAGAAAAAGGGAGTGCATCAGTATCTGCTGAGTGCCAGTGATTTGCATTTCCTGCATGAGCAGCTGGATAATTATGATATTGAACAATATTTTGAGCAGGTACGCGGTCTGGATAATATCCATGCGGCATCCAAGGCAGAGCTGGCAAAGCGCTTTGTACAGGAAAGCGGTCTGAATCCGCAGGAAGTGGTCTTTATCGGTGACAGTGTACACGACAGTGAGGTTGCCCATGGTGCCGGCTGCCGTTGTATTCTGATCGCCAACGGACATGAGGATAAGGGAAAGCTGGAAAAAACAGGCTGCGTGGTTGTCGATACGATACGCCAATGTGAATCCCTGATGGCGTGATCAGAAAGAGAAACTGGAGGTCTCCAGTTCTTTTTTTATCGCACTGCGTTGCTGTTCGCTGATTTGCAGCTTGCCGTGGATGCAGTCCACAAAGCCTTCCTGTGACAAGGTGAGAATAATGCGGTTACAGGTACGCACACTACAGCCGATGGAAGCTGCAATCCGTTCCCGGGTCGCAGGAATCCTTCCACCACTCTGTCCATTGGTACGCAGCAAAAACAGAAGCAGGCGTGTGCGATTATCCATAAACAAATACTGCCGCTGAAGCTGCGTCTGCACAGACAGCTCCTTCATCAGCATCTGCGTACGCAGAAACAGGGCGTTTGCATCACTCTTCATCCAGTGCAGATAGGAGGCAGCACTCAGTCTGGCGCAGCATGAGGCTTCCATCGTTTTCAGCGTCACATAGTGTCCCTCCATGCCGGTGAACAGCTCATAATCGCCGACGATATCCACCGGGTGCAGCTCCGTAAAGCTGTAAGGAATGTCCACGACCCGCTCTTCGATCGCCTGCAGACGGCCATCCAGTAGCACAAATACAGGATTGCTGGTCTGGTAAGTGGAAATCAGATTTTGATTCTTACGTAGACGGATCAGCTGCATCTGCTGCAGCACCTCATCGGGACAATTGGCAAACAGCTGCTTCAGCAGACTGTGATGGCATTCCTTTGTTTCCTCTAACAAATCCTGCAGGGCAGTCATAAAATTCACCTTCTTTTCAAAAAGAGGACAGATGTCCTTTTTTTATTATCTGTTCCTATAGTATGATATTATTGTAAAAAAAGCAAGCAGGATGTATGGGAATCTGCTTTGCGTAAAACCTATGTAAAGGAGGAAGTATTTATGTCAACACCACATAACGCTGCTGCCAGCGGCGACATCGCCAAGACTGTACTCATGCCGGGGGATCCGCTCCGTGCCAAATTCATTGCAGAAACCTATTTGGAAAATCCGGTACAGTTTAACACGGTCCGCAATATGTTCGGATATACCGGTACCTATAAGGGAAAGAAAATCTCTGTCATGGGAAGCGGTATGGGAATGGCAAGTATTGGAATCTATTCCTATGAGCTGTATAAATTTTATGAGGTAGAAAACATTATTCGAATCGGTAGTGCAGGAGCCTACACGGATACGCTGAAGCTGTTTGATCTGGTACTTGCAGACAGTGCATGGAGTGAATCCACCTTCGCGAAGGCACAGGCGGATGTCGACGGTGATATTCAGACACCGAGTGCTGAGCTGAATGCTGAAATAGAAGCAGCGGCCGCAAGGGTGAACAAACCGCTGACAAAGGCAAGAATTCATTCCAGCGATGTTTTTTATCATGAGGACAACGTGGACGGACACCGGGAATTTTTTGAAAAGCATGGCTGTGTATGTGTTGAAATGGAAAGCTTTGCTCTATTCCACAATGCCAAAATTTTAAACAAGCGCGCTGCCTGCCTGCTGACCATCAGCGATTCTCTGGTTACACATGCAGAGACAACTGCACAAGAGCGTCAGACATCCTTCCATGATATGATGCTGGTTGCACTGGAAACAGCTGTGGCATTATAACATACGACAGGAAAGCAGGTTATAAATAAAACACACAAGGAGGTTAACATGAAACCATATAAGAGGATTTTTACAATCGTCATAGATTCTCTCGGTGTCGGTGCGATGCCGAATGCGGCGGAATATGATGATGAGGGCTGTGATACGCTGGGACATATTGATGCAAGCATGCCGAAGTTTCATATTCCGAATCTGGCAAAGCTGGGACTGGCAAACCTTCATCCGCTTAAGCATGTGGCACCGGCAGCCGAGCCCCTGGGTTATTATACAAAGCTGCTGGAAGCCAGTGTCGGCAAGGATACGATGACCGGACACTGGGAAATGATGGGACTGCATATCACGACACCGTTTAAAACCTTTACGGAAACCGGCTTTCCACAGGATTTGATCGATGAGCTGGAAAAACGTACTGGGCGCCATATTATCGGAAACAAGTCTGCCAGTGGAACTGAGATTCTGGACGAGCTGGCAGAGCAGGAAATACAAAACGGGGATCTGATCGTCTATACCTCAGCGGATTCTGTTCTGCAGATTTGCGGAAATGAGGAAACGATGGGTGTGGAGACTTTGTATCATTACTGTGAAATCGCAAGAGAACTGACCATGCGTCCGGAGTGGATGGTGGGAAGAGTCATTGCGCGTCCGTATACCGGAAGTAAAAAAGGGGAATTCAAACGTACCAGCAACCGTCACGACTATGCATTGAAGCCGTATGGGAAAACAGCGCTGGATGCGCTGAAGGAAGCCGGGCTGGATGTGATCAGCATTGGAAAAATCAAGGATATTTTTGATGGTGAAGGCATTACACAGGCTCATAAATCCAAGAGCAGCGTGCATGGCATGGAACAGACGATTGAGGTCATGGAGCAGGATTTCCACGGCTTATGCTTCGTCAATCTGGTTGACTTTGATGCATTGTGGGGACATCGCAGAAATCCGGTCGGCTATGGAGAAGAACTGGAGCGCTTTGATGAGCTGCTGGGAGTTGTTCTCAATAAGCTGCAGGAGGATGATTTATTGATCATTACTGCAGATCATGGGAATGACCCTACCTATAAGGGAACGGATCATACCAAGGAAATGGTTCCGTTTCTGGCATACAGCCCGCGTATGGAAGGACACGGACTATTGCCGGTAAGTGATACCTTTGCCATGATCGGAGCCACGATTGCGGATAATTTTGAGGTATCCATGCCGAAGAACACAATAGGAACAAGCTGTCTGAAACAATTGAAATAAGGTACTGACGAAAACACCAAAAGGTATCTGCAGAGAAGGATCGTAGGAATGAAACCGGGAATTCTGCTGCTGATACCTTTTTATTATGTATAAAAGAAACTATCCGGACAATTAAATGGCAGGGCTTTAGCTGCTGCGGACACAAAGACTACGATTTTATTCTTATGAATGCTGTTTTCTGAAAGGGCATGGGTTTTCATAGTCCGCTGTGATAAAATGTATTTAAGAAACATAGGAATCTGAGATGGAGAAGGAGGAATGCAGGGTGGATGAAATTATCATCAAGCCGCATCATTTTATAGATATCATAAAGCTGTATGGCGCCGATATTGAACGATTTATACCGGATGAAACCATGGGACATGATTTCTATAAAGTCGCAAATGAACTTATCGATCATCCGACAATCAATGTAAAATTAACCGTCTATGATGATATATGTAGGCCGTGTAAAAAATATAACGGCAGGTGTGTTGATGCGTTGACATCCATTTCCTGATATACAGGCAAGGATGCTTATAATAGAACATTGGATGAAAAACTTATCAGACTGTATACTTTAACTGCTGAAAAATATACAGCATTGCAGCTTTGTTCGATAATCCTTGAAAAAGAAAGCGTTTATATATACTGTCTGGAATGAGGAAGAGCCTGCTTTCACACAAAACGATATGCTTTATTTGTGAAGGGGGCAAATAAATTTTTAGATGGAAAATAGAATTTGCGATAGACATACACGGTGAATTCACGATGCCGGCTCCAATCCCATAAGAGAGGATCCTGAAGGTGGAAATACAGGCTGCCTACATCAGCTGTTTTGCTGCCAGAATTGTTTTACAGCCGCATGCAGACGGGTTGGATCATTGATAATTTGAAACGGCCGCATGTGTTCTGGTAACAGCCGCTGATAAAACGGTGTGGTGAAGCGCTCGTCAATGAGTAACACGATACCGATATCACTGTGCGAGCGAATAACACGGCCGGCAGCCTGCAGTACCTTATTCATGCCCGGTACCTGATATGCGTAGGCATACCCCGTTTCGTTAACCTCATCAAAATGCTCACGCAGCAGCTCCTGCTGTGGATTGACCTGCGGAAGTCCTACACCGACAATGATCGTACCGATCAGCTTTTCCCCCTTCAGGTCTATTCCTTCAGAAAACATGCCGCCTAATACACAGAACAGAACATGCAGTTCTTGTGTGGTATTGAAGTGTTCAAGAAAGTGCTGCTTCTCTTCTTCCTTCATACCACTTTCCTGCAGGGATACGTGAATATCAGGGAACTGTTCACAAAAGGTCTGGGCAACCTGCTTCATATAGGCATAGCTTGGCAGAAAAACAATGTAATTTCCTGTTTTGGCCTGCACCGCTGCGTGAATCATAGCGGCAATCGGGTGCAGGGAGCTATCGCGGTTTCGATAGCGGGTGGAAATGGCGTCACACAGGACGATTTTACGCTTTTCTGCCGAGAATGGAGAAGGAAGAAACAGCTTTCTGGTCTTTCTTGTTCCACCCAGCAGATCGAGATAATAATCAATGGGAGAAAGCGTCGCAGAAAAGAAGACAGTGCTTCGTCCCATGGCACAGGTTTCCTTTAATGGATGTGCCGGATTCAGACAGAGCTGCTTCAGTACGATATCACTGCTCTGCTTTTCATAACAGGTGACAAAATCCTCATCATAAAACTCGGAAATCCGGTTGTAGTTTATGCATGAAAAATACAGATCGCGTAATTCTTCATCCCAGGTATCTTCATGCTCACTCTGCAGATAGATATCCATTTGTTCAATCACATCTGCCAGACGCTGCCTGATGGAAGAAATCGGTTCCTTTTGGTGAATAAAATTCTGTCCTTCCTCTTCGCACTGCTTTTTTAACCGCAGGAATTCACGGTTGACAGCGCGCAGTGCCGCATGCAGCGGCTTGCGTTGCTTTGGGATATTGCGGGCAGCCGCAAGAAACGCTGACTTATTCAGCTCACAGCTGTACATGCTTCTGGCACGATCCACCAGATTGTGTGCTTCATCCACCAGAAAAATATAGTCTCCCTTTTCCATAAAAAAACGTTTCAGATACACCCGCGGATCAAATACATAGTTATAATCACAGACAATCACATCCCCATACAGACTTGCATCAAGGCTTAGCTCAAAGGGACAGATCAAATGCTCCTGTGCTTTTTTTTCAACGGCCTCACGATCGATGAACTGTGTTTCCTGCAGCAGCTCGTACAAGGCATCCTGACAGCGATCATAATAGCCCTTTGCATAGGGACATACCTCGGGGTCACAGTTACGCACATCCTGAAAGCAGATTTTATCCTTGGCTGTGATTGCCACGCTTTTAAAGGATACCTCCTGCTTGTAAAGCAGTCGCAGAGTATCATAGGCAACTGTGGCCGTTACATTTTTCGCACACAGATAAAATACCTTTTCCGCCTTTCCCTCTCCAATTGCCTTCAAAGACGGAAACAGGGTGGAAATTGTCTTTCCGATACCGGTTGGTGCGGAGGCGAACAGCTTTTCCCGATCCAGAATGGTTTTGTATACGGCGACTGCAAAGTCACGCTGTCCGCTGCGATAATCCGGAAACGGAAACTTCAGCTCCTTCAGTGTTCTGGAAGAGCTGATTTTCAAATCTCTGCTGAGTGCTGCCCACTTCACATAGCGCCGCAGCGTATCCATATAGAATGCCTCCAGCTCCTCCCGTGTTTTCTCCTCGTCAAACTGCTTGATTTCCTCGGTATCAATCTGATAATAGGTCATCTGGATGCGAATGGAGGGAGCAACGTGCTCAGCCAGATACATATGGCCATAGCAATAGGCCTGTGCGAGATGGACCATGACGGGCTCGTTCAATTCGGAAAAGGGAATCGCGGTTGTTTTGATTTCCTCAATCGTCACCTGATCGTCCTCCTTGCGAACACCATCCGCTCTGCCTTCAATTTCAAACAGGATATCATCCAGTTCACTGGACAGCTTCAGAAATACTTCGCTTTCATAGTCTCCCTGTGCAGAGCTCTGCAGCATGCGATGAATACGGCTGCCCAGATTTGCCCGTTCGATGGATGGCGCTGTGGATACCAGATCACCGCCGATCCATACCGATTCTACCAGAGCGCGTACGGACAATTTGCATCGATACACACGCATCCCTCCTCCTGTATCACTTCTGTACTGTAATTTTAGTCGTTTTTCTATGATTATGCAATGCAAGTACGGTATAATATACAGGGAAAAGATAACAATTCATAAAAAAATGCTGTCTCCGTGGGGATACTGCATAGGATCTGTTCTGAAGCCTGCAGCATCTATCAGGGATTTGCTGTGAATTGATATCATGAAAGGTGAGGAATGTGTATGAAAGAATTCATTATCAATGAAAACGATGCGGATCAGCGGGTGGATAAGTTTATACAGAAAACGATGAAGACCATGCCCAAGAGCCTGATGTATAAATATATAAGGAATAAGAAAATCAAGGTGAATCGGAAACGCTGTGAGATTTCCCAGCGACTGCAGGTGGGAGACACCGTGCAGTGCTATATCCCCGAGGAGTTTTATGAAGCAGCAACCATGCGCAGCTTTCTACAGGTTCCGAATGCACTGGATGTGGTCTATGAGGATGATGCTGTTCTGCTGATTAACAAGCCCAAGGGACTTCGCGCACACAGTGACACCAGTGAGGTGCAGGATAATCTGGCAGACCGCCTGCTGCATTATCTGTATTGTAAAAAAGAATACGATCCAACCACCGAACAAAGCTTTACCCCTGCCTTGTGCCATCGTATCGACCGAAACACGCAGGGGCTGGTAATTGCGGCTAAAACAGCTGCGGCTCTTCGCTGCATGAATGAAAAAATCGCACTTCGTCAGGTGGAAAAGAAATATCTGTGTATCGTACAGGGGAAATTGAAAAAAAAGCAGGATCATATCGTGCTGTATCATCGAAAGAATGAGCAAAACACGGCGGAGGTTATCGATCGTGAGCGGGAAGGCTATACCCGCATGGAAACAGGCTATCGTGTTTTGCAGGAGGCAGAGCGCTACTCTCTTGTTGAGGTGGAGCTGCACAGCGGTAAAAGTCATCAGATTCGAGCTCTTATGAGCTGGCTGGGACATCCTCTGCTGGGCGATGTAAAATACGGAGCGAGGAAGACAAAAGAGAAGACTTATCAGGCACTCTGTGCGTATCATGTGGCATTTCATTTTCAGGGGGATGCGTGCTGTCTGCAGTATCTCAACGGCAGAGCATTCGAGCTGCAGGATACCGATATTGAGCGGCAGTTTGCGGATATCGCAAGACCGTTTTGAAATGGTATAACGGCATGCCTTTGACTCTTTCAAAGATGCGAGCCGGACGTTATCGGATAGATACGGTCCTTTGAAAATCGTAAAATAGACCGGTGTACCTACAGAACCTGTAGCATTCCCCCCATCTTTACTTGCTTCATATAAAATCGCATGCACAAGACTTATTCTAATAGAACTTCATGCACAGATATTGGCAGGAAACAGTATGCAATAAAATGACTGGCAAAGGATCATGACCTTTATGAAAATTGCGATCTGTGCTAGAAACGTATGTTATATCATATATACACTGTCTGGTTGATCATTGAATCGCAGCACTGGAAATAAATACCGGATAGAATTTGGATGAAATCGCTTGCTTTTATGAAAAAGGGGTGTATAATCAGTTAAGTTGAAAATAAAAGGAGAGAGTTTATGGAATCTTATCGTTACCTGCTGGACGTGGCGCTGATTCTGCTCAGTACGAAAGTATTCGGACTGCTGACAAGAAGAATCGAAATGCCGCAGGTCGTTGGGGCGCTGGTTGCAGGACTGCTGCTGGGGCCGGCATGCTTTAATATCGTACAGGAATCGGAATTCCTGGATCATATTGCGGAAATCGGTGTTATCGTACTGATGTTCTCCGCCGGTCTGGAAACAGATATATCCGAGCTGAAGAAAAGCGGCAGAAACAGCTTTGTCATTGCCGTTATCGGTGTACTGGTTCCGCTGATTGCCGGTTATGTGCTGGCATCCTTCTTCAATACGGAGCCTACAGCATTTCTGCAGAACATGTTTATCGGCGTCATACTGACAGCAACCTCCGTCAGCATCTCAGTGGAAACGCTGAAGGAAATGGGAAAGCTGTCCACGCCGAGCGGCAATGCCATCCTTGGAGCGGCTTTGATAGATGATATTTTGGGAATTGTCGCATTGACCATCATTACCGGTATGGCGGATACATCCGTACAGCTAACAGAGGTTATGCTGAAAATCGTTGCCTTCTTCGTGCTGGCTGTTATCGTTGGTATATTTGCACGTAAGGGTATCGAAAAGCTGTTTGACCGTTATCAGAAGGTACACCGCCGCTTTTCTATTCTGAGCTTTGCCTTCTGTCTGCTGTTTGCCTATGTTGCGGAAGCCTTCTTCGGGGTTGCGGATATCACCGGTGCATTTATCGCAGGATTGATTATCAGTGGTACGAGCCGCTGCAATTATGTACAGATGCGTATTGAAACCCTGTCTTATTTATTGATTTCCCCGGTGTTCTTTGCCAGCATCGGCTTGAAGGTTGTGCTGCCGGAAATGAGTACCAGCATTATGATATTCTCGGTACTGCTTCTGGTTCTGGCAATTCTGACAAAGATCGTCGGCTGCGGTCTGGGGGCGAAGCTGTGCCGGTATGAGAACATACAGAGTCTTCGAATCGGCATCGGCATGGTATCCCGCGGTGAGGTCGCTCTGATTGTCGCCAGCAAGGGGATGAAGGTTGGCTTGATGAATGAGGCATTTTTCGGCCCGATTATTATTATGGTTGTACTGACAACTGTGATAACCCCGATTCTGTTGAAAATTGTTTTCAAGGATCGTGAAAATGACCCGGATGTATATGCATCCTCGGAGCTGATTGAGGACTATGAGAAGATTGAACAGAATGAAAAGCTGGCACAAAAGGTGCTGGAACAGAGCTGATTGCTTCCGAAAGCTGCCAAAGCTGCGAACTATTGGATAATCACCTGATTCCAAATTGCAGGATTGCTTTCCTATATAAATATAGAGGATCACATTCATGGATTCAAATATGCAGATTTTATCCGTACAGATAAGGTCTGCTTTTTTCTTGTTTTCTGCGGATATACAGCTTCAATATTCTATACGCAAGACGTTATAGCCGCCATAGCCGCCTGTTTTTTTGCTTATTGCAAAGCTGATATGCGTTAGGGCAGATGAGGTATGTCTTTCTGTATGGAATCACCATATAAAGAATGGTAAGTTTCGAATCGGTTGATGCCTTGTTGAAGAGGGTATGGAAAGGAAGGCCTCTTTGCAGCTGATGTGCAGTTGTGCCTCTTTCATGGTGCAGACCGTCCGCAATATGTGATAGGAGGTATTCCTTTTATGAGCAGCTGAAAAATTTAGAGAATTTATGTTTTGTTTATATTTTACATAATTGAAATTTTGATATGTGGAATATGGAACAGCATGTAAGAAGGAAGCCCTTGAACAGTATTTTAAATCAGAAACAACCTTCGACAGCCGTGTACAGAAAAAGGGGTTACAGTATCGCTTTGTTTACAAAATTTTCATAAGGTAAAAAATACACGAAAAATGGATGGAAAGCCGCAATTTTTACAGGGGTTTTGCGGAACCGATTTTATAATAAAAAGGAGTGAAATCTTTGCTTGCACACCAAAATAAAAAGGTGTATACTTCTAGAAGTTTGGTGAACGGCCAAACGAATCGGTGATATAATAAGGATAAAGGAGGTGTCGTTTTTTGGAAGAAATCATTCGTAAAATCGTAGATGCCGACAAGCAGGCAAGAGCGCGTGTTGAGCAGAAACAGCAGGAACGCCACAATATCCAGAATCTGATACAGGACCAGAGTATGGAAATCAGAGAAAAGTATCGAAAGGAAACAGAAGACTGTATAGCGAAGAAGCGCGAACAGATGGATGCGGATTTGCAGAATGCTATGCAGCAGGAAGAAGCAGCCTATGAGGAATCGCTCAATGCTCTCCAGCAGAAATATGCGGAGCATAAGGAGGAGTGGGTTTCACAGATTGTAAAACGAACGCTGGCGATGTAGTTATGTGTTCGCCTGTACACGTTGGGAGGTGATGTGTATATGAGTATGGCAGAAGGTGTTATTGTGGCGAAGGCCAGAAGCATGCATGGGGAAGCGCTGAGTGAAGAAATGTATCAGGAGCTGCTGCATAAGAAAAGCGTGGCGGAAATCGCCGGTTACCTGAAGCATGAGACCTCCTATGCCGCTGCCCTGAAGGATGTGCGTGAGAACAATATTCACCGAGGTCAGCTGGAAAGTATCCTGCGACAGGAAATTTTCAAGAAAACCATGAAATTATACCGTTATGCGGATGCGGCCATGAAGCCGTATTACCGGCTGCATATGCAGCAGATTGAAATCGATTTGATTCTGTCCCGTATCCGGGTACTGATTTCCCGGGAGTATGAAGCTGCCATTGCGGAATTTCCTATCTTTCTAAAGTCGTACACCAGCTTTGATCTGCTGCGGCTGGGGAATGTTCATAGCTATGATGAGCTGCTGGATGTTTTAAAGCATACGATGTATTATGCGGTACTGCTTCCTTACCGTGTGAAAAAGGGTGAGGAAAATGATATTGACTATACGAAGATTGAAACACGGCTGCAGATGCAACATTACACCCATACCTTTCAGGTGATTGACAAAACGCTGAAGGGAAAAAGCAGAAAAGCAGTCAAGCAGTATTTCGCAACCCAGATCGAGCTTAGCAACATTGAAAAAATTTACCGCTACAAAAAATACTTCAATGCCCGTGAGGATGTCATTCGTGAATCGCTGGTACCGGTGCATGAGCATCTGTCCGCCGCATTTGTGGAAGAGCTGATTGCGCAGCCGAATGCGCGTGCATTTATCAAGCTGCTGCAAAACAGCACGTACCGACTGGGAATTGAGGATACGGATAAGGATTATGTATATATCGAACAGTATACCGATTCCTTTCTGTATGCACTGGCAAAGAAGAATATCTATTATTCTCTCGATGCCCCCCTGGTATATTCCAGCTATCTGTATACTGCAGAGCGTGAGCTGGAAAATATCATCAATATTATTGAAGGTGTGCGTTATCATGTATCCATTGAGGATATGGAGCGCATGCTGATCTACTAGAAAGGAGAATGTTCATGGCAATTTCAAAAATGAAACTGGTCAACATCCTTGCGGATAATGAATATCTCAACGATGTACTTTTGAAATTCGTGGAACTGGATTACTTTCATCCGGAACCGGCCAGTAAGTTTGTGGACAGTGTACACGGACTTACCACGCTGAGTGATGAAAACCCGATCACCGATGTACTGACGCATTTCAATGAAGTGCTGCAGGACATGGATATGACACTTCCGGTGAAGGATGTGAAAAACGGGGAATATGATCTGGAAGGTATCCGCAAGTATATTGATTCCATCCACGAGCGCTTTGAAAACGGTGCCGCAATACGCCGCGAGCTAAAGACTGTTATTCAGGAAAACCGCGATGCGCTGACGCAGGTCCGCAATATCGAAAGCATTGATTTGAATCTGGATGATCTGTTTGAATGCAAGTATATCAAGATTCGTTTCGGAAGACTGCCGATTGACAGTGTCGAAAAGCTGCAGTATTACCGCAACCGCCCGTTTGTATTCAAGTCATTCAGTACAGATGATACGTATAGCTGGTGTGTATATTTCACAACCGCGAAATATGAGGGAGACGTGGACAATATTTTCTCCTCTCTGTACTTTGAACGTATCCGCATTCCGGAATTCGTCCATGGAAATCCGATTCAGGCCAAAGAGAATCTGCAGGAGGAAATCGACAACGATCTCAAGCAGCTGCAGCATGTCAATGAAGTCATTGAAGCTCTGAAGGCGGAATGCATTGACAATTTCGCTGACATCAAGGCGGAACTGGAGTTTATAAACCATACCTTTGAAGCCAGAAAATATGTACTGGGTCTCGGTGAAAGATTTTCCATTACAGGTTTTGTGGTTGAAGAAGATGTGCCAAAATTGAAGGAATCATTCTCGAATTTGAAGGAGGTGGAAATCGAAGTCAGGCCTGCCCATAGCGACAAGCGACTTTCGCCTCCGACCAAATTAAAGAATGGGTGGTTTGCCAGGCCCTTCTCGATGTTTGTAGAAATGTATGGCACTCCCGAATATGAAGGAATCGATCCAACTCCCTTTGTAGCGTTTACGTATTCACTTCTGTTCGGTATTATGTTTGGAGACCTGGGACAGGGATTTGTTCTGATCCTGGTCGGATATCTGTTTTATAAATGGAAAGGGATGCGGCTTGGGGAAATCGGTATGCGTATCGGTATCTTCTCCAGTATCTTCGGTATTGTATACGGTTCTGTATTCGGTAACGAGGAGCTGCTGAATCCTTTGTATAAGACCGTATTTGGTCTATCTGAGAAGCCGGTTGAGGTTATGACCAGCAATTTCATTCCCGTACTGCTTGTCATGGCAGTGGGGCTGGGAGCTGTTTTAATCGTAATCAGCATCGGCATCAATCTGTATCTGCAGATCAAAAACAAAAACTACGGCGAGCTGTTCTTTTCACAGAACGGGATTGCCGGACTTGTCTTCTATATTTCCCTGGTTGGAGGAGGCGCTTATCAGCTGCTGAGCGGAGTCAGCGTCATCACTAATCCGGTATTTACCATTGTCTTTCTGCTGGTACCGCTGGTACTGATTTTCCTGAAGGAGGCACTGGAAAGAAAAATGGAGAAAAAGGAGATGTTTCCGGATGGCTTTGGAGGCTTCTTTGTGGAAAGCTTCTTCGAGCTGTTTGAAATCTGTCTTTCCTTTATCACCAATACCATCTCCTACCTGCGTGTCGGCGGCTTCGTCCTGTCACATGCCGGTATGATGATGGCTGTTATGCTGATTATGGACATGGCCGGAGGTGCCGGATGGATCGTGATGATTCTCGGTAATATCTTCGTCATGTGTCTGGAGGGTATGATCGTCGGAATCCAGGTGCTTCGTCTGGAATTCTATGAAATGTTTTCCCGTTATTTCACGGGGAACGGTATTATGTTTAAATCACTGAATGATTAAAAGGAGGAACTATCATGTTAAACATGTTTGAACTTTTATTACCGCTTATTCTGATCGCGCTGATTTCTTTACCGCTGGTGAATGTATTCCGTGGAAAGAAGAGTGTATCCGTAGCAAAACGCCGTATGATTACGCACGTCTGCTTCTTCTTTGCAATCGTATTGGGAACAGTGTTCTTCAGTGCTACGAAGGCTTATGCTGCAGGTGCTGATGATGTCACAATGAAAATGGCCGGCTCCATCGGTCAGGGCCTGGGCTTTATCGCCGCTGCACTTGCGACCGGACTTTCCGCACTTGGTGCAGGTATTGCCGTTGCTGCCGCTGCACCTGCCGCAATCGGAGCATTCTCTGAAAATGAGAAGAACTTCGGTAAATCCATGATCTTCGTTGCCCTGGGTGAAGGTGTTGCTATCTACGGTCTTCTGATCTCTATCTTCATTATCTTCATGAAGCTGTAATACGGGTGGTGATCATTCGTGAAATTCTACCTGCTCAGTGATAACATCGATACCCAGATGGGGATGCGTCTGGCAGGGATCGAAGGGGTGGTTGTCCATGAGCGTCATGAGGTTCTGGAGGAGCTGGAGCGTGTGATGCATATGGAGGATATAGCTATCGTTTTAATGACGACAAAGCTGATCGAAACCTGCCCCGAGGTTATTTCTGAATTAAAACTGAAACAAAAGAAACCGCTGATTGTCGAGATTCCCGACCGTCATGGCTCCGCAAAGATCGGAGAGACCATTGACCGCTATGTATCCGAGGCAATCGGTGTGAAACTATGAGGTGTTTGCTATGCTAGATGACAAAATTAAATTGGAGCAGTACTTTGAGGAAGAGATAAAACGAGTTAGCGACATCGAGATTGCCGGTATTGAACAGGAAATAGATGAAATCCGAAAAAAATCCATGGAGGGCCTGGAGCTGGAAGCACAACGTGAGGCTGGACTTACCAGAGAACAGGAGCTGAAGGAAATGGCCAGCGAGCATGCCATTCGGCTAAGCAAGGCACATGAGGAAACGAATCGCAGACTTATGAAAAAACGCCGTGAGCTTACCGATGCGGTATTCAGGGCCGCAAAACAGCAGCTGAAGGAATTTGCCATCCGTAAGGATTATGTAGAGCTTTTAAAGAAAAAAGCTTCTGATCTGGCACAGCTGGGTTATGAACAGGTTGTGTTTTATGTCGCAGACAGAGATCAGGCTGTTTTGAAGGATATCTGTGAGGCGTATGGAAAGCCCTGTGAGGGGAAATGCGATGCAGATATTCTGCTTGGAGGATTTCGCATGGAATGTGAGGAAAAAGGAATCGTTGTAGATGAAACCTTTGACACCGGCATCGATGAACAGAAAGACTGGTTCTATACGAACTCCGGATTGTTTATAAAATAAATTGCATACGAAACCGTATGATTGAGGTGATAATGTGAGTGAAAATGTTATATATTCCATCAACGGTCCAGTCGTAAAGGTCCAAAATGCAGTCGACTTCTCCATGCTGGAGAAAGTATATGTCGGTCATAAACGTCTGATGGGAGAGGTTATTTCCATCAGCAAAGAGGCAACGACGATTCAGGTGTATGAATCCACAACAGGATTAAAGCCGGGAGAACCAGTCGAGCCTACGGGCAGTCCGATTTCTGTAACACTGGGGCCTGGTATCCTGCGTAATATCTTTGACGGCATTGAACGTCCGTTGAAGGAAATCGCAAAGGAATCCGGAGCCTTCATTGCGACCGGAAGCGATGTGGCACCGCTGGATGAAGAGGTCTTATGGGATGTAACGGTAAAGGTTTCTGTAGGGGATGAGGTTGTTCCCGGGCAGATTTTTGCGACGCTTCCGGAAACGGATCTGATCGAGCATCGCTGCATGATTCCGCCAACCCTGTATGGAACGGTTGTGGAAGCGGCAGAGAACGGAACATACAGCATCAATCAATGCATCCTGAAGGTGAAGGATGAAAAGGATAAGCTTCATGAGCTGACACTGGTACAGAAATGGCCGATCAAAACGGCACGTCCTGTAGCGGAACGATTACCGATCAGTGTGCCTTTGATTACCGGACAGCGTATTTTTGATACCCTGTTCCCGATTGCCAAGGGTGGTACAGCAGCGATTCCGGGCGGCTTTGGTACCGGAAAGACCATGACGCAGCATCAGCTGGCGAAGTGGTGTGATGCCGATATCATTGTCTATGTCGGCTGCGGTGAGCGTGGAAACGAGATGACGCAGGTTCTGGAGGAGTTCTCCGAGTTGATCGACCCGAAATCCAATCGCCCGCTGACGGATCGTACCGTACTGATCGCCAACACATCCAACATGCCGGTTGCGGCACGTGAGGCGAGTATTTATACCGGTCTGACACTGGCAGAGTATTATCGTGACATGGGTTATCATGTTGCCATTATGGCGGACTCCACATCACGCTGGGCGGAGGCGCTTCGTGAAATCAGCGGACGTCTGGAGGAAATGCCGGCCGAGGAAGGCTTTCCGGCTTATCTGCCAAGTCGTATCTCACAGTTCTATGAGCGTGCCGGCTATATGAAGACACTGAATGATCAGGTGGGATCGGTATCCATCATCGGTGCCGTATCACCGCAGGGGTCTGATTTCTCCGAGCCGGTAACTCAGAACACCAAGCGATTTGTGCGCTGCTTCTGGGCGCTGGACAAACAGTTGGCCTATGCGCGTCATTATTTTGCCATTAACTGGACGGAAAGCTATTCCGAATATGTGACAGACTTAACGAAATGGTACAATAAAAATGTGGATATGCGCTTTCTGCGCAGCCGTCAGGAAATTATGAGTCTGCTGGCAGAGGAAGCGAAGCTGATGGAAATCGTAAAACTGATCGGCAGCGATGTGTTACCGGAGGATCAGAAGCTGGTTATCGAAATCTGCAAGGTCATCCGGGTAGGATATCTGCAGCAGAATGCGTTTCATAAGGATGATACGTATGTACCTTTACAAAAACAAATGAAAATGATGGATGTTATTCTGTATTTATATAAGAAATGCAAGGATCTGGTAGCACAGGGGAAACCGATGAGTCAGGTTGTGGCTTCCGGTATTTTCGACAAGGTTACCAAAATGAAATACGATGTGCCGAATGACCACATCGAGCTGCTGGATGATTACTTCCGACAGATTGATGCGGCTGTCTCACAGGTTGCGTAAGGAGGAAAGTGCATGAGTCTTCAATATGTAGGATTAAGTGAAATTAACGGACCTCTTGTCTTCCTGGATAACGTGGAAAACGCCAGCTATGAAGAGATGGTGGAAATCAAGTGTGGAGATGGAACGACACGTCTGGGAAGAGTGGTTCAGCTGGAGGGCAGGAAAGCTGCCATTCAGGTGTTTGAGGGAACCAATGGAATCTCCCTGAAAAACACAAAAACAAAATTTACGGGAAAGCCGATGGAGCTGGCGTTGTCACGCGAGATGCTGGGGCGAACCTTTAACGGAAGCGGACAGCCCATCGACGGGCTGGGAGAAATCTATGCCGAGAAAAGTGCGGATATCAACGGACAGCCACTGAATCCGGTTTCCCGTGTATATCCGCGAAACTATATCAATACCGGTATTTCCAGTATTGATGCCTTAACGACGCTGATTCGCGGGCAGAAGCTGCCGATCTTCTCCGGATCCGGTATGCCGCACAATGAGCTGGCTGTTCAGCTTGTTAAACAGGCGAAGATATCGGAGGGGGACGGTAAGAACTTCTGTATCGTTTTTGCAGCCATGGGTGTGAAAAATGACGTTGCGGATTATTTCAAACGCTCCTTTGAGGAAGCAGGGGTTATGGAAAAGGTTGTTATGTTCATCAATCTTTCCAATGATCCGATCATTGAGCGTACGCTGACACCGCGTTGTGCCTTAACCGCTGCAGAGTATCTGGCGTATGAGCAGGATATGCATGTACTGGTTATTCTGACAGATATCACCTCCTATTGCGAGGCGCTTCGTGAGTTCTCCAGCAGTAAGGGGGAGATTCCGGGACGTAAAGGATATCCGGGATATCTGTACTCTGATTTGGCTTCGCTGTATGAAAGAGCAGGGATTGTCAAGGGTGCCGGAGGGTCTGTAACACAGATTCCGATTCTGACCATGCCCAATGATGATATTACCCATCCGATTCCTGACCTTACCGGTTATATTACTGAGGGTCAGATTGTACTGGATCGTAATCTGAACCAGATGGGTGTTTATCCGCCGGTTGGTGTTCTGCCTTCTTTGTCACGTCTGATGAAGGATGGCATCGGTGAAGGCTTTACAAGAAAGGATCATTCAGATGTTTCCAACCAGCTGTTCGCAGCCTATGCGAAGGTGCAGGATGCCAGAAGTCTGGCTTCTGTTATCGGTGAGGATGAGCTGAGTGATGTCGACAAGCAGTATATGTCCTTTGGTACGTTATTTGAGGAGCATTTCCTGAATCAGGGATTTGATGATAACCGCAGTATTGAAGAAACGCTGGATCTGGGCTGGGATCTGCTCAGTGTCCTGCCGCGTGCAGAGCTTGACCGTGTAGACAACGAGGTTCTTGAAGTGTACTACGATCATGAACGTGCGGTGAAACGCTTTGGCCTGAAGAGTGGGCCTATCATCAAGGAACTGGCATCTCAGGGTAACTGATTATGGCCAATAAACAGGTGTTTCCTACCAAAGGAAATCTGATTGCGACAAAGAAATCAAATGATCTGGCTCATATGGGCTATGAGCTGATGGATCGGAAACGGAATATCCTGACGCGTGAAATGATGTCGCTTTTGGATGATGTAAAGCTGCTGCGTGATAAGATTACAATTACGTATCAGAAGGCGTACTATGCCCTGCAGCAGGCGAATATGTCTCTGGGAGTCATCAGTGATCTAGTAGAGGCAGTGCCGGTGGATACCGGTATTCATATCAGTTATCGAAGCGTCATGGGTGTGGAGATTCCAAAGATTCAATATGATAAGCAGGAGTATAAGCTGACATACGGCTTGGATCATGCGAATTCCAAGCTGGATTATGCTTACCGCTGTTTCTATAAGGTTAAGGAAATGACAGTGATTCTGGCAGAGGTGGAGAACAGTGTCTATCGGCTTGCGAATGCAATCCGCAAGGCGCAGAAGCGTGCCAATGCTCTGAAGAACATCGTAATTCCGGATTTTGAACATAATATCAAGTTCATAACGGATGCACTTGAGGAAAAGGAGCGGGAGGAGTTTTCCCGTCAGAAGGTCATCAAGGCAACCAAGGATCGAAGAAAAGCTGAAGAGTCCGCAACTTAGCGGCTCTTTTTTTTGATGCTGTGCTATACTAGAGATAGAGATAGAGATAGAGATAGAGATAGAGATAGAGATAGAGATAGAGATAGAGGTATAAGGAAACGTGTTCATGTAAAGGAGAGGAATATATGGTAAAGACTACGTATCGGACAATACAGGACTATGTACAGGGATGTGATGAGGAGTATCGCGGCCGCATACAGGACATTCTTTCAATATGCAGAGAGCTGGTGCCGGATGCAGAGGAGAAAATCAGCTGGGGATTGCCAACATTTCTGTATCATGGGTATCTGGTGCAGGTGGGGCAGTGCAAGGGCTATATCGGCTTCTATCCGGGGAATGATGCTATTCGTGAATTTCAGGAGGAGCTTGCTTCCTATAAATGTACTAAAACGGCAATTCATCTGCCTCTGCATGAAAAACTGCCGCTTGCTTTGATTCGCAGAATACTGATTTTTTGTAAAGAATATAATGAGACACACGATTAATCCTGCAAAAGAGGGGTGAAAGCAATCGGAGAAAAAGGCACAAGTCCTTTATTTATAAGGCTAATTTTGCATCTGTATAAAAAAAACGAAAAAAATTCAAAAAAAGTCTTGCATAAATGGTCTTTCTGTTGTATTATATATGAGCGCTGATGAGAACAGCGTGAAGATAGAAAACGAAAAACGATGCGCCCATAGCTCAACTGGATAGAGCGTTTGACTACGGATCAAAAGGTTGTGGGTTCGATTCCTGCTGGGCGCGCCATTTATTTCGGGATGTAGCACAGCTTGGTAGTGCACTTGATTTGGGATCAAGGGGTCGCAGG